>JACCEA011582459.1_pt1 | contig 128641 bp, 125 predicted proteins | sample 7449851 | NCBI WGS metagenome assembly JACCEA01 (sample SAMN15323453, study PRJNA562643) | freshwater metagenome | isolation source: river surface water | place: USA:Blue River Watershed | collected 2017-08-18
TGCCTGCAGCTAAACCGGTTGCTGTAGCAGCAGTTCCGCCACTTGGAGACCAAGAATAGGTGTAAGGAGCTGTACCGCCAGTAGCTGTTATCGTAGCTGAACCATTAGTACCGCCGTTACATGAAACATCTGTTTTAGCAATACTTCCGTTTAAAGCAGTTGTAGGTTGTGTAATGGTTGTAGTAACTGTTTTTGTACATCCATTAGCATCGGTTACGGTACATGTCCACGTTCTTGCATCTAATCCGCTCACCGACAATGTTCCATCTCCTGTAGGATTTCCAGGTGTCCAATTATAGGAATAAGGTCCAGTTCCTCCTGTAGCTGCGTTAACAGAGGCTGAGCCATTAAATCCACCATTACATGAAACGTTTGTTTGTGCTGCATTAGTAAGCATCAATGTTGTTGGTTGTGTAATGGTTGTACTTACTGTTTTTGAACATGCATTCGCATCGGTTATTGTACATGTATAAGTGCCTGCAGCTAAACCGGTTGCTGTAGCAGCAGTTCCGCCACTTGGAGACCAAGAATAGGTGTAAGGAGCTGTACCGCCAGTAGCTGTTATCGTAGCTGAACCATTAGTACCACCATTACACGAAACATTCGTTTGAGAAGAGATAGTTGGTGTAACCAAGGATTCTCCTATAGTAAATGATTTTTCGTTTATTTCACCAGATCCATCAGTTACAATTACTGTATATGAGCCTGTTGTTAGGTTTGATGCTGAGCTTGTTGTGGAAATTACATTGCCTAATGCGTTTTTCCAACTATATGTATATGGTGCAATACCAAAACTATTTGTTGTAATATTTGCAGAACCATTGTTTAGTGCACAATTTGTTGCATTTGTTAATGTAGGATTATTAACAAAAGCTTTAACTGTTCCTGAACCATCTACCTGATTCGGAACAAGATGCCCAATGCTATGTTGCCAATTTCCTGTTTGAAAATTTGGGGGTAAACTCCCCACATCTGTTGTTGTGTAATAGAGGTTTGACCCATAGTCAGTTTGAAATACCCAAGCTCCATTATTCCAAAAAATACGTAAAATTTCATTATATTGATTTGTATATTTAAACTCGCACTTACCATTTTTCATACCAATATATGAAAAAGTTCCACTAAAGACTGGAAAACCACTATTGCTATATCCAAAATTAATTGTTTTACCGACACATTGCGCTTTTGTATTAATTAAGCTAAAAAAACCAAACAGGATTAATAATATAATTTTTTTCATAATCTTTAAATTAAATAATAGTTAATAAAAAGGATTGATCATTGTTTTGAGTTGAAGTTACACTGCATGCTAATCCATTTTTAGCAGCAGTACCCAACATTAAGGTATAAGTGATGTCTAAATTGTGAAATTGCAAAACATACATTGCTGTATTGTATGTATAAAGCGGGATTGAAACTAATGAATCATTTACCCGATACATTACGTCAATAAAATTGTTTTTGTGTGTAATAGATAAATCTATTCGATTGTTTTTTGTGTTTATGTAATTGCCACAAAAAACAGATAGATCAACAGGGTTAAAATACGTGTAACCTGTAATTTTACTACCGTTAATTTGACCATAAATAGTTGTTAATTTACCATTTTTAAACTCACGGGCAAAAGTTATTTGAAGAACATTTGGGATTGTTAAAACATTATTTTGAAAAGAAACATGATTGTTAATTTTGTATTCTTGAGATGTTTTGCCATCTAAAGAAAACGAAATTGTAACAATTGAAAGTTTTATTTTCTTTGACTTTTGAGTGATTTGTTTATTTAGGCAAATTTCTTTGGTATCAATAGAAAAAAATGCACCTGGTACTGTATCCAAACTATAATAACCATTGTAAGAAATTAGTTTTTCAATATATGGTGTTTCTTCCACTTTTGATCCATTATATTCTTCTAATAATTTATCTAATTCTAACGGAACCGATAAACTATTACTTTGCAATAGTTCATTCATAAATTAATAATTAAAGTTTATGAGTAAATTTACTTTTTAATAAAATGGACTTAAAAAAAAAAGGGACCAAATACAAGTTTATGTATATGAACAACAGTTGGTATAGAATTGCGAGTAAAATACTTACTAGTTGATATAAAATTTATTTACAACGTAAAAGTAAAATTACGTGATATGGTAAGTTCAACATTATTTATAAAAACCTTACTTGCCGATTTTTTTTGGATATGGTTTTTGTTGATTACTATTGAGCGATGAATTTGAATGAAGTTTGCAGGTAGTTCTTCTAAAAAATGCGATAATGATTTGCGTATAGTAAACTTGCCATTTAAAGTATAAATGTCTATATAGTTTTTTTCGGCTATGATATATAAAATAGCGTCAAAACTAATAATTTCATTAGTATAACCATTGCGTATAGTTATATGTTTAGTTGTGTTTTTTATACTAGCTAATTGTATAGCTGCTAAAACATCGGTTTTTTTAATGGGTTTGGTTAAATACGTTTCAGGGTTAGTTTCTATTGCTTTTTGTATGGTTTCAGTATCGTTTTGTGCTGTTAAGTAAATAATTTTGGCTTGTTTGTTTTTCTTTTTAGCTAATTCTATTCCTAAATTTTTGGTTTCTAGATTAATGTCAAGTAGTATGATTTCGGGTAAAAAAGTTGCGAATTTTTCAAGTGCTGTAATTGAGTTGTAAGCAACTTCTGTAGTAGTAAAGCCTTCATTTTGTAGCATTTTTAAAATAAAGTTGGCTATTAAAATTTCGTCCTCTACAATTAATATTTTACAGTTACTGTTATTCATTTGTTGTTAATTGTTTGGTAATATATAATTCAAAACCCGATACAGTTTCAATTTTATAATTTGCGTTTATTTGCTGACAAATAGATGTAACAAGCACAGGGTCTATTGTTTTGCCTATTGATTCTTGTCCATTATCGGAATATTTAATGTGTAAAATAGATTGATTAACATTTAATTCAATCGAAATTAATTTATTTTTTTGGTTTTTAAAAGCATATTTTATAGAGTTTATTAATAACTCTGTACATAGTAAGCCTAAGTACATTGCTAAATCAATTGGTAATTCGTAATTGCAAAATTTGCGGTTTACTGCAATTTCTTTTTCTAAAAACAGTTCTTTAAAATTATTTAATATCTCATTTAAATAATTTTTAATGTTTACCATTTTTTTATCAGTATTTTGATAAAGATGTTTGTGTAAAGTTGCAACCGATTCTATTTTAGTTAGTACATTTTTTATTGATAAACTTTCCTGATTTGATTCATCGATTTTATCAAGTTCTTCGGTTAATAAAATTATAATTATTTGTAAATTGTTGTTAATCCGGTGGTTAGCTTCGTTTAATAAGAAAATGTTTTCTTCGGAATAAACCTTTAATTTGTTGTTTATTGTTTTCAGTTTTTTACTGTATTTCCACATCGTAATTATTCCAACCATAAACAACGTAAGAATAATAAGTAGTAAAATTTCAATTTGCTTTGCAGTTTTAATATCTTTTTCTTTTTGTGAAATTGTCTTGTCGCGTTCTAATAAATCATATTTTTTTGCTTTCTTCTATTAGCTTAATTTGAATACTATTTTCATAATATTTATCTGTGTATTTTAATCGTTGCTTTAAATTGTCATAAGCAGCCGATTTATTACCTAGATTTAGATAAGCTTTTTGTTTAATTTCATAAAAAAGTAATTTTTGAAAATAGTTATCGCTTGTTTCTAAAATTTTTAAACCTTCGTTACATTTATCTATTGCAAGGTTATAATATTTTGTTTTTTCAAGTGTTCTGGCTAAATTAATTAAGGCATCGCAATATTCTGAAGTTTTGTTGTGTTGTTTCGCAACTTGTAAACCCTTTTCATAATAAGCTATAGCATTTCCTAGTGAATTGGTTTGTTCGTAGTAAAAACCAATTTCCATTAAACTAATAAACTGAAAATCTAAATTTTGTAATTTTTTTGCTAAAGTTAATGTTTTGGTTGAATAATAATTAACCGAATCGGCAATGTTGTAATATTCTGAATACAAAGCAGCTTTTCGGCTATAAAAAGACATTAAGTTAAAATCGGTAATCTTATCTTTGTTTTTACTTATTAAAGTTTCTGTTTTGGTTAGATAAAATTCTGATTTTTTAAAAATACTAGCATGCCGGAACAGTTCTATTAATTTAATGTTGCAATAGACTTCAGCATTTATATTTTTTGTTTTTTTAGCTTGATTAAGTGCTTTTGATAAGTAATTAAAAGAATTTGTGTAATCAAGTTTTACTTTGCAAGAATCGGCTTTACGAATACAATTATTGATTTCTGTATTGTAATTATTAAAATTTTGCCCAAATAATTTATTTACTGAAATAAGTAAAAAAACTAAAATTTTAATTTTAAAACGCATTTTTTTGGTTAAATTATAATTTATAACATTTTAAAATTAATTATTTTAGTAATATGTATTAACTAATTCTAAAAAAAGGTAAATAAAATTAGTTAATACATATTTTTATAACAGTTAATTACTTATACATTTCAGTAAAATATTTAAAGAATAATGGAATGGTTTCAATACCTTTTAAATAATTAAAAATGCCATAATGTTCGTTAGGTGAATGTATCGCATCAGAATCCAAACCAAAGCCCATCATAATTGTTTTAGACTTTAATTCTTTTTCAAACAAAGCCACAATAGGAATACTTCCGCCCGAACGTACAGGTATTGGTGCTACGCCAAATGTATCGTTATACGCTTTAGCTGCTGCTTGGTATCCAACAAAATCAATAGGGGTAACGTAACCTTGTCCACCGTGATGTGGTTTTACCACAACTTTAACCGATGCAGGTGCAATACTTTCAAAATGCTTTTTAAACAATTCGGTAATTTCTTCCCAATCTTGGTTTGGAACCAAACGCATTGAAATTTTAGCAAATGCTTTTGATGGAATTACCGTTTTAGCACCTTCGCCAGTGTAACCGCCCCAAATTCCATTCACGTCTAAAGTTGGTCTTATAGAGTTGCGTTCATTGGTAGTGTAGCCAGTTTCGCCATGAACTTCTTTAATATCTAGGGCTTTTTTATAATCGTCTAACGAAAAAGGACGTTTGCCCATTTCATCGCGTTCTTCTTTTGATAATTCTTCAACCTTATCGTAAAAACCAGGAATGGTAATGTGGTTGTTTTCATCATGTAACGACGAAATCATTTTTGTAAGAATGTTAATTGGGTTGGCAACTGCACCACCGTATAATCCCGAATGTAAATCGCGGTTAGGGCCAGTAACTTCTACCTCAACATAACTTAAACCACGCAAACCAGTAGTGATAGAAGGTTGCGTATTAGAAATCATTCCGGTATCAGATATTAAAATAACATCATTTTTTAATTTTTCTTGATTTCTTTCAACAAACCATGCCAACGATGCCGAACCTACTTCTTCTTCACCTTCAATCATAAATTTTACGTTACAAGGCAAAGTGTTGGTTTGCATCATTAATTCAAGGGCTTTAACATGCATAAACATTTGCCCTTTATCATCACAAGCACCACGAGCAAAAATGGCACCTTCAGGGTGAATTTCTGTTTTTTTAATTACAGGTTCAAAAGGGGGTGAATCCCAAAGTTCAATTGGGTCGGCTGGTTGTACATCGTAATGCCCGTACACAAGTACGGTTGGTAAGCTAGCATCAACGTGTTTTTCGGCATAAACAATAGGGTAACCAGGTGTTTCACATAATTCTACTTTGTCACAACCTGCTTTTTCTAAAAAATCTTTTACTTTTTCGGCAGTGTTTAAAACGTCTTGTGAGTAGGCGCTGTCTGCACTAACCGATGGTATTTTTAATAAGTCAACAAGTTCATTTATAAAGCGTTCCTTGTTTTGTTGAACGTAATTTTTTATTAGATCCATTATGTAATTTAATTGATTTGTAATGTTTACGAACAAATATAGCTATAAAAATTTAATGTTTTTTTGTTGCAGAATAAAAAAGCATTTGTATATTTGCAACGTCTTAAAAGAACAGTAAGTTCTTCCTAAGCCGCGGGTGTGGTGAAATTGGTAGACACGCCAGACTTAGGATCTGGTGCCGCAAGGTGTGTAGGTTCGAGTCCTATCACCCGCACAAAAACCCTGACTTGTTAAAAGTTAGGGTTTTTTTTATTTACTTTTTGCAAACGATTTACAAAGTTGACATACGTTGTAGATTACTATTGGTTTAAAGATGATGTAAAGGAATTTATGCTTGAAAATATCAAATTTGATATAAAACAAGTTGGACATGAGTAAGTTAACAAAGGTTTTTTGATGATTAAATTTGATGCAGATAAAGTGTTAGAAACGGTTACTAAAATACCAATTGCAGATTTAGAAATTTTTATGAATAACATTAACAACAGCTATTTGTAAACATTTACAAGTATTTACAAATGTTAATTGCGTATATTTGAGAGTTAGCTACAATTGTAGAAAGTCCACACAACATCCATATAACTAAAATGATTAAAGAATTAATTACAGAACTAGCTGCTGATAAAATTCCCCTTTCACAAGCTTTAACAAGGTCAAAAATTATTGCTTTTAAAATAAATAATGACACATTTAAAAGTTGGATTAAGAAAGAAAGTGAAGGTTATGAATTTGATGATGAATTACTTCCTGAATATAGAAAAGTTTTTAGCGAAATGAATTTGATTGCTCAATTTACTGGAGGTGAAGAAAGAATTATTCCATTTAAGATTCCTGAGGGAACACCACAAGAAGTAATTGACACTATATATTTTCATCAAATAAGGGAATCTATCTCTATTGTCGAGCTACAGTTGCGCTCTGATGGAACACCTCAAAATGGTAGGATAACACTTCCAAATGAAATGATGGAGATGATAAAATCTACATTACCAAAACCTATGATTATGCAAATAACTATGGTTGGTGGTGTAATTGATAAATTACAAAGAAATATAAATACAATCCAATATCACAATATTATTAACCAAACAAAGAATAAATTATTAGATATTTTATTAGAACTAGAGACTGAATTTCCGAATTTAGAAAATGACTATATTATGAACGATGAAAACAATCAAAAAGCAAATAACATAATTACTAATAACATTTACGGAAGTAATTCCCCTGTAAATATTGCAACTGGAGATAATAATGTTCAATCTAATACAATTAAAATAGAAAACATTGATTTTGAAAAATTGAAAGAGTTAAATGTTGAAGATAAAGATATTCAAGAATTGACTACAATAATCACAGAATCAAATGGAGATAAAACTAAAATCGGTTCTAAAATTATTGGTTGGATTTCGTCAGTTACATCTTCTTTAGTAGCAAGAGGACTTTATGATAACATTCCCAAAATATCTGAATTTGCACAAACATTAATGTAGAAAAAACAACTGTAGCTAACAAGGGTTTTGCAAAATGGCGGGGTTTCGTCTAAGTTGAAAATTCCGTCTTCGTAATCCGCAAAAGCCAATTTTATTGGCTTTTTTTACTAATTTAGCAAATAGAAATTGGCTTTTGCTACGTGTCGTCTAAATCGAAACTTTCGTCTTCGATTTCCCGCCACTTCGCAAAGCCCCGAACCGTTATGGCTCATTTTAAAAGACCGACACTAAACGACTAAACGACACTGAATTGAAAGATAAAAAATACATAATCGGACTGACAATAATTATCCTGACCTTTTTGGTTTCACTCAATCCGTATTTGCTAATTTTTACTGTTCCTGTTTTTATTATCGGAGTTGGACTTTTATGGTTTAGTAAGACAAAGATTTTGACGAAGGCACTTTGGACAGTTTTACCATTAACACTTTGGTATCCTTCGATGCATTTGTTTTTTTATTTGTCGGGTATTATTGGAACAGCGACCGCCCAAAAACTTGACTTTAATTTTCCTGACAATTTTAAGGGAAAAGCAATTGTAGTTCAGCAAATCGACTGCGGACAAGAAATTCTTAAAAAGGACGGACGTGAACAACTCAACTTTCCCGAAAATGGCATTTTGTTGTATAAAGGTAAAATAGAAAGTGGATATATAAACCACCAATATTTTTACTTAACTAAAACAGGTGACAGGATAAAAATTCCCGAAAGAGCAAATTATATGTTTTGGGAAGATGCCAAGACTGTAACAAGTAGTTCCGAAGTTGGTGTTTGGTTTGAAGGTATGGGTATGGCGACACAATTTCCACCTGACGGACTTGCTGAATATGAATATTTGGAGATGTTAGTTTCTTCCCAAGACAGTTTAGAAAAATATTACGACTTTCAATACAACAAACAGATTGACAGCATAAAATACGAAGCAATGAAACGATGCAGATAAAAAAACGAGCCATAACACGGGTTTTGCGTCATGCGGGCTGAAGTGCAAAATTCAACATTTGAATATTAAATAAACTTTAGTAAATTTATCAACGGAAGTGCTTCTAATCCCGCACTACGCTTGTACTTTGCCGTCACCTGTAACGTTATTAAATGTACATTTATGAAATAGGTTAACTACTTTACTTTAAAATGATTTATAATTGTAGGTAAGGAGTAAAAGTCGGTTTTTAACAAATAGCTGCTATAAGCAACCACTTATGAATAAAGGAACTTGGGTCATGCGTTTGTGCGCAGGAAGGGTTTTTATTTTAATAAATAGTTTTAGTTCTTAAAATTCAGTTAATTACTTATTAGTTTTGAAATAAATAATATATTTGCATTAAACTAAATTGTTTAAATATGAAGAAATTGAAAGGAATATCGTTATTATTTATGGCTGCAGCTTTTATGGTAAGTTGTAACCAAACAGCAAAAGAGCAAACTGAAAAAACCACTGAAGCTACAGAACAAGTTTCTAGTGCTGAAGTAAGTGGAACCATGCAAAAAGCTACTTTTCAGGTAGAAGGAATGTCTTGCGCGGTAGGTTGTGCTAAAGTTATTGAAGGGAAATTAGCGAAAATGGAAGGTGTGAAAGCAGCTACTGTTGATTTTGATTCGAAAACGGCTACTGTTGAATTTGACGATGCTAAACAAAATCCAGATGCAATTAAAAAAATGGTTGAAGAAATTGCAGAAGGTGCTTACAAAGTTGAAAATTTAACTGTTGCTAAAGAAATGGCTATGGTTTTTCAGGATGATAAAACTGAACAAAAAAAATGTTGTTCATCTAAAAAAGAAGGAAAATCATGCTCTACAGATAAAAAAGACGAAAAGTCTTGTTCTGATAAAAAAAGTAAAAAGAAAAAAGGTGGATGTTGCAGTAAAGATAAAAAAGACGCAACTGCTACTAAGTTAAATGTTATATAACACAAAAAAAAACTCTTGAGAAATCAAGAGTTTTTTTATTAATTGTTGGTCCATTCTAAGGTTTCCATTATTTTTTTCATATCGTCTTCAATATATTTTGTAGCAGGATAAATAGAATCGAAGTTTGGTTTTGCATAAAAATATAAAGTGCCAACAACAAAGTTTTTAGTACTATCGGTAGCGTAAAACTGTACGTTTGTGGCAGCATCGCCAATTACGCGGTAAAACATACCATACACTTTTTTTTCAGGGTGTTCAAAAACCGATTCTTGAATATCGTCTGCTTTTATGGTGTGGTTGTACGTTAGTTTTTGTGCATCTTTTAAAAGCAACATTAAGTTGTTATTTACCGGACGGTAATTCATGTAGATGCTTGCTTTCATTTTAGGATAATCAATTTTAAAAGAACAAGCTTCTTCGGGTTTAATAGTTGCGTTGGTGTTTTTGTTAAATTTAAAATTACAATTTGGGTGTGTGTAACTGGCGTAGGTTGCAGTTGGGTATTCTAAACTTAAAAAAGCATCGGGTTTTGGTATGGCATCGTTTTTACAACTGCTTATTAATAAAACCAACGTGGTTGCGTATATAAATTTAACTATTTTCATTTATGGTTACTTTAATTTTTTCTAATCTGCGTTTGTGAATGTTTACAATTTTAAAGGTGTAATTTTCAAAATTAAAAACATCGTTAATTTTTGGAAAATCTTCTAATTGTTCTAAAATAAATCCACCTAACGATTCGGCATCTTTTCTGTTTTCTTCAAAAGGTTCGTCGTTAATATCTAAAATTCTACAAAAATCTATTATCGAAATTTTACCGTCAAATATATAAACATTTGCGTTTAATTTTTGATACAATTTTTCGTCTTCATCTAATTCATCGGCAATTTCGCCTACAATTTCTTCAATAATATCTTCTAAAGTAACCACGCCAACTGTTTCGCCAAATTCATCAACAACAACAGCTAAATGGTTTTTGTTTGATTGAAAATCGGTTAATAAATCGTCTAGTTTTTTACTTTCGGGTATAAAATAAGGTTCGCGCATTAAACTTGACCATTGAAAGGCTTTTTTGTCTAAAAACGGAATTAAATCTTTAATATATAAAATCCCAACAATGTGATCAATGCTTTCTTTGTAAACGGGTATGCGTGAATAACCTTTTTCTATAATTTGAGGTAGAATTTCGTGATAAAGTTCGTCAATATTAAGGGCAAACAAGTCAATACGTGGAGTCATTACTTGGGTAACTTCGGTTGAGCCAAACGATGCAATTCCTTCTAAAATTCTTTGTTCATCTTCGTTAGTTGGGTTGTAATCGGTCATTTCTAAGGCTTGTGATAGTTGTTCCATAGAAAACGAATGTTCTTTTTTATCGATTTTACCAATTAAAAAACGGTTTGCTTTTTTAAAAATCCAAGTAAATGGCCAAAGTATAATGGTAAAGAAATAAATGGTGTTTAAAGTGGTAATTACAACTTTGTTTTGTTTTTGTGCGCTGTAAATTCTAGGGTAAATTTCGCCGATTAAAGCCAATAAAAAGCTTGCAATTGCAAATAAAATACAAATACCTATAAATGTTGTGTAAAAAAAATGGTTATACAACGTAAAAATACTACATAAAAAAACAACTTTAAAAAGTGCATTGCTAAAGTTAATAGTAGCTTGTAATTGCAGTGGCTTACTTAGTAGTTTTTGGTATAGTTTTGTTTTTTTGGGAAATTGATACGAAAGTTCGTCAAAACGTTTTTTTGAAGCAGAAAAATAAGCTACTTCTGCAGCAGCAAAAAGTGCTACAAAATATAACGAACCTACTATACAAACAATAGTTATTGATAAAAAAAGCAGTTGTGATGTGGCGGGGTCGGGGTCCAAAGGGTTAAAATTTAATGGTTAAAAAGGTATATCATTCAATTTGTCGTAATCGGCAATTTTCGGAATTTCAAAATTACTTAAACGGTCGTCATCAGTGTGTTTCATAGCCTTGGTTTTAGAATCGATATCTTTTTTAATTGTTAAAAATATAAATTCTGTTACCTGAATTTCGGTTGTGTGTTTGGTGTTACCGTCTTCGGTTTGCCAGTGGCGAGTGCGTATTTTGCCTTCAACGTAAATTTTATCGCCTTTGCTTAAAAATTTTTCACACAATTCGGCAGCTTTGTTTTTAAAAACTAAATTGTGCCATTCTGTTGACGTAATTTTTTCGTTTGTTGCTTTATTTATGTACACTTCATTTGTAGCAATTGAAAAGCGCGCCACAGAATTGCCGCCCTCGAAATAGTGAATTTTTACTTCATCGCCTAAATGACCAATTAAAGTTACTTTGTTTAAAGTTCCGTACATTTTATAAATACTTATAAATCAAAAGTACTAATTTTTTTCAAGCTTAAAAAAATCTTTTAAAAAATTCCAAATTACAATAGGGTAAGCGTAGTTTTCTAAACCGTTAGTAGCAACCATGTTTAAGTTTTCAATTGTGTTTTTGGTTTCTATACTATAGAAATTTATATGCAATTGTTGATGCGATAGTTTATGTTTTATAGCTGTTTGGTTGATTTTTTTTATAAATGATGATGGATATAAGGTTTGTAATTGATCATGAATAGAACCTTCATCGTTTATTAAAGTTTCAATTAAAGGCAATTCGTATAAATGTTGCCAAATGTCTTTTTTTGTGCGTTGTTGTATGGCAATTTTATTGTTTTGTTGAACTAATAAATAATGAAAATAACGATTTTTTACAGTGATTTTTTTGGTTTTTACAGGTAAAACCGCTGTTTCATTTTTTAAATATGCAAAGCAGTTTTTATTAAAAACGCACGTTTCACATTTAGGATTTACGGGTAAACAAACTGTTGCACCAAAATCCATGATGGCATGGTTAAATAAATCGGGATGATGCTTTGAAATTAACTCGTTTGCAAGATTTTGAAAAACGGCTCGATTTTTTGATAAGGCGGTGTCATTATAAATACCAAAAAATCGAGATAAAACTCTAAAAACATTTCCATCAACAACGGCAATAGGTTCTTTAAATGCAAACGATGCAATTGCAGCAGCGGTATAAGGGCCAATGCCTTTTAGTTCAATTATTTGGCTATAGTGTTTTGGAAAAGTGTTGTTTAAGTTGTAAAAAATGTGTTTTGCTGCAGCGTGTAAATTACGTGCTCTAGAATAATACCCTAAACCTTGCCAAAGTTTTAAAACAGCATCTTCGTTAGCTGTGGCTAAATCTTTTAATGTGGGAAATTTTTTTGTAAAAGCTTCATAGTACGGTTTGCCTTGTTCAACTCGGGTTTGCTGTAAAATAATTTCAGAAAGCCATATATAATAAGGGTTTGTGGTGTTTCGCCACGGTAAATCACGTTTGTTTTTTGTATACCAAATTAAAAGCCTCTCGGTAAAATTCATGTTGTTTGTTTTCTTGCACAAAAGTAGTTTATTGCTTGTGTTTTTAGCTAAAAAAAGCATTTAATTTAAAATGAGTAACTTTGTGTAAAGTAGAAACAAAAAATCTAATTATGTTAAAAATCAAGACTTATAGTCAAGAGAACAAACCCAATTTAAATGAAAAAGAAAACATTCTTAACTTCTTACACAAAAATTTAGAGCAATACGGAGATCCATTACAAGACATAAAAAAATGTATGGATTATGCTTTAAAAGAAACGCCTTCTTTCGGAGGGTTTGTAGTAACAGCTTTATTAAACAATGAACTTGTAGGTGCAGTAATTGTAAACGAAACGGGTATGAAAGATTATATTCCCGAAAATATTTTGGTTTACATTGCAACCGATGCCAACCAACGTGGTAAAGGAATTGGTAAAACTTTAATGCAACATGCTATAGAAAATGCAAATGGAAACATAGCTTTACATGTTGAACCTGATAACCCCGCAAGAAAATTATACGAAAAATTAGGTTTTACAAATAAATATTTAGAAATGCGTTTAAATAAGTAATTGTTATGGCAGTAATAACATTACACAAAAAGCGTTTAAATTATAACTTTGAGCGGTTAGAATATTTTTTTAAACAAAAAAACATTCAATGGTCAATAGTTACCAAAATGTTGTGTGGTAATAAATTATTTTTAACCGAAGTATTAAATTTACAACCAAACCAAGTATGTGATTCACGCGTTAGTAATCTAAAAGCAATAAAAGAAATAAACCCAAAGGTTGAAACTATTTACATTAAGCCAACACCTAAAAGATCAGTTGCTTCTGTTGTAAAATATGCTGATATAAGTATGAATACCAACATAAATACTATAAAAGCACTATCGCAAGAAGCTCAAAAGCAAAATAAAATTCACAAAATTATCATAATGATAGAATTGGGCGAATTGCGCGAAGGAGTGATGCGTGAAAACGTAATATCGTTCTACGATCAGGTGTTTTGTTTAAAAAATATTGAAGTTGTTGGTATAGGTGCAAATCTTTCATGTTTATACGGGGTGCTGCCAAGTGCCGATAAGCTTATTCAACTTTCCTTATACAAACAATTAATTGAAGCAACATTTAAGAAAAAAATAAAATACGTTTCTGGAGGTTCATCAGTAACCATACCCCTTATTTTTCAAAATAAACTACCACAAAGTATAAATCATTTTAGAGTAGGAGAAACCCTTTACCAAGGAACCAATGTTTATAACGATACCCCAAGTAATTTATTAAAACAAGATGTATTTACTTTAAAGGCCGAAATTATAGAATTAATTGAAAAACCTATGGTACCCGAAGGTGATTTTGGAACAAACCTAGAAGGGAAATCTTTTTCTTTTAATGAAAAAGAAATAGGGAAAAAATCGTTTAGAGCCATTTTAGATTTAGGGATTTTAGATGTAGATCAATCAAATATTTTTCCAAAAGATACTAATATTCGTTTTTTTGGTGCAAGTTCTGATATGATTGTTGTAGATTTACAAACAAATGTTAAAAATTACAAAGTAGGTGATTATCTAGAATTTTCATTAAATTATATGGGCGCATTAAGAGCAATGAACTCATCTTACATTGAAAAACAAGTTTTGTAAAGAAAAAAAATAGATTAATAATCTATTAGTTTAAAATTTAATGGTTTGAAATGTATATTTTATAATAAAATTAATATATTTGCAAACTCAAAAAACAGACAACAAATTAATTTACAAAAAGATAATGACTAAAGCAGACATTGTAGCTAAAATTTCAGAGAAATTAGGGCTTGAGAAAGGTGATGTGCAGGCAACTGTGGAATCTTTTATGGAGGAAGTAAAATCTTCTTTAGAAAGTGGAGATAACGTATATTTAAGAGGTTTTGGTAGCTTTATAATAAAAACTAGAGCTGAAAAAACAGGTCGTAATATATCTAAAAATACAACAATAAAAATCCCTGCTCACAACATTCCAGCTTTTAAACCAGCTAAAGTGTTTGTAGAAGGTGTTAAAACAAACACAGACGTAAAATAATTACTAACTTAAAAACTACAAGATTATGCCAAGTGGTAAAAAAAGAAAAAGACATAAGGTAGCAACGCACAAACGTAAGAAAAGAGCGAGAGCTAATCGTCACAAAAAGAAAAAGTAGTTTTAAACTACTTTTTCTTTTATTTCAAATTAAAAAGTTCTTTGAAAAACCTTTTAAATATACCATTTAAAAGTAACCGGGTACTACCTGTTTAAATGTTTAATCCATCTGTTTGCTTTATTGCAAATGGATAAAAATGTACAACGTGAACAAAGAGTTAATTATTAGGTCTGGTTCCAATACAGTAGATTTTGCCTTATTAAAAGATGGAAAATTAATTGAACTTCACAGAGATAGAGAAGACGAAAAAGGTTTTTCGGTTGGTGATATTTTTATAGCCAAAATCCGTAAACCCGTACCTGGTCTAAACGCAGCATTTGTAAATGTAGGCTTTGATAAAGACGCCTTTTTACATTACCACGATTTAGGTCCAAACCTTCCTACTTTAATGAAATTCACCAAACTTGTAACTACAGGTAAATTAAATGATTTCACTCTTAAAAAACTTCCTTTTGATGAAGAAATAGATAAAAATGGCGTGATAACCGATGTGTTAAGTGCCAATCAATCTGTTTTAGTTCAAATAGTTAAAGAACCTATATCAACCAAAGGTCCTAGAATAAGTTCAGAACTTTCTTTAGCAGGCCGCTATTTGGTGTTGGTTCCTTTTTCTGAAAGAGTTTCTATTTCGCAAAAAATAGAATCAAAACAAGAAAAAGATCGTCTTAAAAAAATGATGTTAACCATTAAACCAAAAGGATTTGGAGTTATTGTACGTACAGTAGCCGAAGGTAAAAATGTTACCGAATTAGAAAAAGACTTGCAAAGCCTTATTGATAAATGGGTAATGCTTTGTAAACGCTTAACTACAGCTCATCATCCATCAAAAGTTTTTGGCGAAGTTAACAGAGCATCAAGTATATTACGCGATGTTTTTAACGATACCTTTACAGGAATTTATATTGATGACGAAGAGTTGTACTACCAAACTAAGGACTATTTGCAAGAAATAGCGCCTTCTAAAGTTTCTATTGTAAAACATTATAACAATAAAGAAGTGCCGTTGTTCGAAAAATATAATATTGAACGACAAATAAAAACTTCCTTTGGTAAAACCGTATCTATGAGTAAAGGAGCCTACCTTATTATAGAACATACCGAAGCCTTACATGTTATTGATGTAAACAGTGGAAACCGCTCTAACAAAGCTCAATCTCAAGAGGATACGGCTCTTGAAGTGAATATGATCGCAGCATCAGAAATTGCACGTCAGTTAAGATTGCGCGATATGGGTGGGATTATTGTTGTTGATTTTATCGATATGAATAACCCAGATAATCGTAAAGTTTTATACGATTTCCTAAAAGAAGAAATGAGCGATGACAAAGCAAAACACAAAATCTTGCCCCCTAGTAAATTTGGACTAATTCAAATTACTAGACAACGCGTTAGACCCGAAGTTTCTATCAAAACAAAAGAAGAAAACCCCGACATAAACGGCGAGGGCGAAATAGAGGCTCCTATTTTAGTTATTGATAAAATATCGGCTGACTTAGAACGAATTATAAAAGATCACAAAAGTGTGGTTTTAAATGCGCATCCCTTTATTGCTGCGTATTTAACAAAAGGTTTTCCTTCTGTTAGAAATAAATGGCTGTTTGAACACAAACGCTGGATTAAAATTATACCGCGCGATGCGTATACTTATTTAGAATATCATTTTTTTGATAAACAAGGAAACCAAATAGAATAAAAGCCGAATGTATTTTCGGCTTTTTTTTTGCACTAATTTGTGAATTTAAAATTAAATTTTGTTTTTATTTAAAAAATATTATATTTGTTAAGAACAAAAATTTAAAACTTAATTTATGAAAAAAATTACATTAAGCCTTTTAGGCTTACTTGCGTTTTCTACAAGCGCTATTGCACAAGAAGTTAAATTTGGACCTAAAGCAGGGGTTAACTTTGCAAACTTAAATGGTGATGTTGAAAATACCAAAATGTTAATTGGTTTTCACATCGGGGGATTTGCAGAGATTAAATTTAACGACAAATTCGCAATTCAACCTGAGATTTTGTATTCTGCACAAGGTTCAAAAACGGAGTATTCTGAAACAATGATGGGTGTTACTTACTCTGCAGAAGCAGATGCAAAGCTAAACTATATCAATGTGCCAATTATGGCAAAGTATTTCATAACTGATAATTTTGCTGTTGAAGCAGGTCCTTACGTTGGATTTTTAGCATCTGCTAATTCTAAAGGTTCGGTTAAAGCTGCAGGTATGACTGAAGAGTTTGATGAAGATATTAAAGATGAATTAAACTCTGTTGACTTTGGTTTAGGATTGGGAGCAAGTTTTAACATGGAAAGTGGTTTCTTTGTTGGCGCACGTTATAACCTAGGCTTATCTACAATTGAAAAAGATTATACTGAAAATGTTGGTGGTAATCAGATAACTGTTGAAGCTGCTGATATTAAAAACGGTGTAATTCAAGTTTCTGTAGGTTACAAGTTTTAATTCTACAAAGTAAATAATATTTTAAAGCCCTATAAGCAATAGCTTTTAGGGTTTTTTTGTTGCCTATTATTAATTTTTGTAGAAAAAATGGACAAATTTCCCAAATCTTAAATAGCGTATATATGTTATTTTTAATAACTTCGGCTTTGGTTTAAAATTTGATTATAATAAATAAAAGCTATTGTATATGAAAAAGTTAATTAAAGTTTCTCTAGCGCTTTTTACAGCTTTGTCTGTAAATACTGCTGCCAATGCACAAGATTTTAAATTTGGACCTAAATTTGGTTACAACAGTGCTAAATTAGAAGGTAAAAGTTTGGAGGATTTCCACGATAACAATTCGTTAAACGGTTATCATTTGGGTTTATTTGCAGAAGTGCGTTTTAATAAATTTGCGATACAACCCGAAGTTTATTATTCATCTGAAGGAGGTAAGTGGAATGTGAATTTTGAGAATACTACCATTGAGCATGATTTTAATTTAAAATATATAAACGTGCCTTTAATGTTTAAATATTATTTAACAAACGGTATTGCCATTGAAGCTGGTCCACAAGCTGGATTTTTAACAGAATCAAAAATGAAATTTGCTGATTTATACCCTGAAAGTCCAAAATTTAATGAGTTTGATTTCTCGGTAAACGTAGGTTTAAGTATTAATTTACCTTTAGATTTTATGATTTCTGCCCGTTACAACGCAGGTTTAACAAATGTTATTGAACAACCTGATGTTGATTGGAAAAATCGCGTTATGCAACTTTCATTAGGATATCGCTTTTAATAGATAAAGCTGTTTAGAACAATTATTTATTTTTCTAAACAGCTTTATCTTTTTTTTCTAAAAAAGTCTTGCATTAAAGCACTACATTCGTTTTCTAAAACACCATAAATTACTTCGGTTTTTGGGTGTAATTTGCCGCCCATAATCGTAAAACCACGTTTGTTATCTTGTGCGCCAATTACAATTTTAGAAATCTGACTCCAATAAAGCGCTCCAGCACACATTTGGCAAGGTTCAACTGTTAAATACATGGTGCAGTTTTTTAAATATTTACCACCAATGGTATTAGCTGCTGCTGTAATGGCTTGCATTTCAGCATGTGCAGTGACATCGTTTAAACTTTCGGTAAGGTTATGTGTTTTAGCAATAATTCTGTCGTTTGCAACAATAACAGCTCCAATAGGAATTTCATCTTTACTAAAAGCTTCTTTTGCTTCGTTTAAAGCAATTTGCATGTAATATTCATGGCTTAATATCATTTCTAAATGGTAATTAATTCATCAAAAATAAGATATTATTGTAAATTTGCTTCATAATCTAACTACTAATGAACGCTATCTTACCAACAATTGCATTTCCGGCCGATTTAAAATCTAAAAATTTAGATCAGCTTACGCAATTAGCTACCGAAATAAGAAGATTTATTATTGATGTTGTTTCGGTAAACGGTGGGCATTTAGGCGCTAGTTTAGGTGTTGTAGAGTTAACAATAGCATTGCATTATGTATTTGATACCCCTATTGATAAATTAGTTTGGGATGTTGGGCACCAAGCTTATGTTCACAAAATTTTAACCGGCCGTAAAGATGCATTTGTTACCAATAGGCAACAAAACGGTATCAGTGGTTTTCCTAAAATTTCTGAAAGTGAATTTGATGCATTTGGAGTTGGGCACTCCTCTACATCAATTTCAGCAGCATTAGGTATGGCTATAGCTAGCAAATTAAAAGGCGAAACCCAAACACAACATGTAGCTATAATTGGCGATGCGTCTATAGCTTCGGGTATGGCTTTTGAAGCTATGAACCATGCAGGAGTTGCTAATGCAAATTTAATTGTAATTTTAAACGATAATGCTATTGGTATTGATCCTAGTGTAGGTGCGTTAAAAAGTTATTTAATGCAAGTTAAGCAAGGAAAAAAAACCAATACGAATAATATAATAAAGGCTTTAAATTTTAAATATGCGGGTCCAATTGATGGGCACGATTTAAAAGTATTAATAGCTCAACTTCAAAAATTAAAAGCTAAAAACGGTCCGCAATTTTTGCATATTGTTACTACAAAAGGCAAAGGTTTAAAACAAGCCGAAGAAAACCAAGTGTTGTATCATGCACCAGGAAAGTTTGATAAAATTACAGGTGATATTTTAATAAAAAATACTCCGAAATTTACAAAATATCAAGATGTATTTGGACTAACAATGTTAGAATTAGCTAAACAAAACCCAAATATTTTTGCAATTACACCCGCAATGCCTACGGGTAGTTCATTAAAATACATGATGGATGTTTATCCAGAACGTGCAATAGACGTGGGTATTGCAGAACAACATGCCGTAACTTTGGCCGCAGGTATTGCATTAAACGGTTTTACGGTTTTTTGCGCTATTTATTCTACCTTTTTACAACGTGCTTATGATCAATTAATTCATGATGTAGCTTTGCAAAACATTCCGGTTGTTTTTTGTATTGATAGAGCCGGTTTAGTAGGCGAAGACGGCGCTACACATCAGGGAGTTTTTGATATTGCTTATTTGCAAGCTATTCCAAATATTAAAATTTTGGCTCCAAAAAATGCAATTGAATTACGACAAGTTTTATTTAATCTTCAAAACAATCATTCGCAACCTGTTGCAGTTAGGTATCCACGTGGTTATTCTAATATTGAAAATTGGCAAGTACCTTTTGAATTAGTTGATTTTTCTAAAATTCAATCCATAAAAAAGGGAAATAAAATAGCTGTTTTTTCTACAGGAACCATTTTAGAAACTGTTTTGCAAGCGTTGTTGTTTGATAATGAAGTAGTTTCCGTTTACCATTTTTTACAGATAAAACCATTGAATGAATCTGCTATTTTAAAGCTATTATCAACCTATAAAACTATAATTACTGTTGAAGAGGGTGTAGTAAATGGCGGGTTTGGAAGCTTAATAAACCATATTGTTTTAAATAATAATTGTAAAGTTAAAGTAATAAATTGGGGGGTTCCCGATACTTTTATTGAACATGCAACTGTTGAACAACAATACCAGCAATGTGGTTTAGATTTCTTATCAATGCAAAAAGAATTTAAAAAATTAGTGAATGAATCTTTATAAAATAATTGTTTTTTTTGTTTTTATTCCATTTTTAGGTTTTGCACAGCCTAAAGATACTTTACAATTTAAAAATGCAAAAAACAATATTCCGTTGTTTTATCGCACACAATTTTCGGTTTTTGATACCATTGTAAAGAAAAACGATACGCTTTACATGAAACCAGTAACGGTAGAACCCAAAATGGTTTTACAAGATTCGGTTTTAACAAACATAAAATCAAGCGAAGTTCAGCAAGTAGTGTTATCTACTTTTGAAGTTACAAAACGTAATAAATATAAAAATTTAACCTATTTTTTGGTTCCAAAACCAACCGGATTGGTTTACGACCGTTCGCCACGTGCAAATTCTGTACTTTTATACGATAAACTTTCACCCATACGTTCGGAAATGAGTTTTTGGCAAAAAACAAATTCATTAGGATTAGATATTAACCAAGGTACTTTTTCTAACTGGAATGCCGGTGGTTTTAGTTCGGTTTCGGGTATTATTAAAGGCGATTTTACGCGTAAATATGAAAAAGGTCGTACCGTTTGGATTAATGAATTAAAAGTGCGTTATGGCTTAAATAAACAAGAAAACCTAGAATTACGTAAAACCGATGATGTTTTTAATATAAATTCATCATTTGGATACAAATCTTCGGTAAAATCTAATTGGTATTATTCAGCAAAAGTTACCATAAATACGCAAATTGCAAAGGGTTACGCGTATCCAAATGTTGAAAAACCTATTTCACGAACATTTGCCCCTGCTTATGTTTTTGTAGGGATAGGATCTGAATATTTTAAAAATAATTTTAAAGCATATATTTCGCCATTAACTTTAAAATCTACTTTAGTTTTAGATAATGATTTAGCAAATAGTGGTGCTTTTGGTGTTGAAAGTGCAGTTTTTGATGACAATGGAAATTTATTGCATGCCGGTAAAAAATCTAGAAACGAATTGGGTTTTTTGTTTACTACAGAATGGAATAAAAACATTATGAAAAATGTTAATTTAAAAAATAATGTAACTCTTTATACCGATTATTTGAATAAATTTGGTAATGTTGATATTGATTGGCAATTACAGTTTGAAATGAAAATTAACAGTTTGTTAAAAGCTACTTTGGGCGGACACTTAATTTATGACGACGATATTAAAAATAAACGCACTGTAAATAATGAACAAATTACCGAAGGACCACGCGTTCAGTTTAAACAATTGCTAAGTATTGGTTTGATTTATAATTTTTAATATGAAGATATTTTTTAACATACTTGCAATTTTGTTCTTTACAAACATATTTGCTCAAGCTACTGATAGTTTGCCTATTTTAGAACGAACCATAAAAGTGACCGATCCATATTACCGCGAAGATCAATTTTATGTTGGAATAACACATTCACTTTTAATCAATAAACCAGAAAACGTGCTACAACGAAGTATTTCCATTGGAACTAATTTTGGTTTTCTGCGCGATTTTCCTTTAAATAAACAGCGCACTGTTGCAATAGCGCCAGGTTTAGGATTTGCTTTTTATAATTTACGACACAATTTAGCATTTACAAATAATGCGTTTCAAATTGATAATAATCCTGAAAAAAATGTTGAAAAGCTTACTTATTTTGAAATACCGATTGAATTTCGTTGGCGAACATCTAAGGTACATTCGCATAAGTTTTGGCGTATTTACAGTGGTATTAAATACAGCTATTTGTTAAATTCAAATTCAAAATACAAAGGCGACTTAGGAAGTTTTAGTGTTAATAATTCTAATTATTTTACAAAATCAAATATAGGTGTTTACGTATCAGCAGGTTTTAATACTTGGAATTTTTATGCATATTATGGTTTTAAACCTTTATATAGTAAAAATGCAATTGATCACAAAAGTTATTTTAATATGATAAATCTTGGTTTGATGTTTTACATACTATAAAACAAAATAAAACTAGGGGTAAAGCCAATTAAAGCGCCAACAATAATTTCTACGCTAGTATGTGCGTTTAAATACAAACGTGCCGATGCTACCATGCCAATCAATACTAATAATGCAGGTAATACAAAAAACGGATTAAGGTAATAAGTTGTAGCCTGATTTATAAATAAGGGGATAGCACAGCATAAACTGGCTATATGTACACTGCATTTACGTTTTAAAAGTGCGCTAAGTAATAAAATGAAATAGGAAATGCAGTAGGCTACAAAAAACAATTTTAAGGCACTATTTGCTATTTCGGCCCAAATTTTAAATATTAATATATTTAAAATAACAATATTTATAAAAATAGGTACGTTGCGTTCGCGAACATCAGACACCATAACAGATGATTTTAGCAAACCTAACGATTTTAAAAAAAAGTAAATGCAAACAGGTAGTAAAAAGGTCATTAAAAAAGCTTGACCAGTAGCTACAAGGCGTTCTGTTTTTGAAAAAAAATCAACATTTAAAAAGTAAAAACATCCTGTTATCATAGTTGGTATAAAAACAGGATGAAAAATAAAAGATATTATTTTTGCCGTTATTTTCATTATATCTTTTTACGCATTCGCGCCACCGGAATATCTAACTGTTCGCGGTATTTTGCAACGGTTCTTCGTGCAATAGGGTAGCCTTTTTCTTTTAACATTTCGGCTAGTTTATCATCGGGTAAAGGTTTTTGCTTGTCTTCATCTTCTATAATGTTTTGCAAAATCTTTTTAATTTCTATGGTTGAAACTTCTTCACCCTGATCGTTTACCATTGCTTCAGAGAAAAATTCTTTAATTAATTTAGTGCCATAGGGCGTATCTACGTATTTACTGTTTGCAACTCGTGAAATAGTTGAAATATCTAAACCAATTTTATCGGCAATATCTTTTAAAATCATAGGTCTGATTTTGGTTTCATCGCCATCTAAAAAGTATTCTTTTTGATAATCAATTATAGCGCTCATTGTAACAAAAAGTGTTTCTTGACGCTGTTTTATGGCATCGATAAACCACTTAGCACCGTCTAATTTTTGTTTAATGAATTGTACTGCATCTTTTTGTGCTGCCGATTTTTGATTGGTTTCTTTATACGTTTGCAACATTTCTTGATAATCTTTAGAAACATGCAATTCGGGTACGTTGCGGCTGTTTAAGAATAATTCAATTTCGCCATCGTCAACCTTTACTGTAAAATCAGGAATGATATGTTCAACAGCACGTGCGTTACCAGAAAAACTACCCCCTGGTTTAGGATTTAATTTTTCAATTTCATCAATAGCTTTTCTAAGTTGCGTTTGGGTTACATTGTATTTTTGTAACAACTTATCGTAGTGTTTTTTTGTAAACGCATCAAATTGGTTTTCAATAATATCCTTTGCTAAATCAACTGATTCATTAGGAGTTTTACTTTGTAATTGCAGTAATAAGCACTCTTGTAAATCACGTGCACCAACGCCACTTGGTTCTAATTCGTGAATAATGCTTTCTAAAATATGCTGTACTTGTTCTTCACTGGTGTAAACACCTTGGGTAAAAGCCATATCGTCTACAATATCTTGAATATCTCTGCGTATGTAGCCCATATCGTCCATGCTACCAATTAAAAATTCGGCAATTACACGCTGTTCATCATTTAAAATAAAGGTGTTTAGTTGTTCAATTAAACTTTGATGGAAACTAATTTGTGCTTCAATTGGCATAAATGTATCGTCATCATCATCACTGTAATTATTGCTTTTTAATTTATAATTGGGTACTTCATCGTCGCTTAAATAATCGTCGATGTTAATATCTTCGGTATCGATATGTTCGTTGTCGTAATCATCGTAATCATCAGAATTGTCTTGAAATTCATCGTTTTCAATGGTGTCTTCTTTCCCAGATTCTAGGGCAGGGTTTTCTACCAATTCTTCTTTTAAACGTTGTTCAAAGGCAAGCGTAGGCAATTGTATCAGTTTCATTAACTGAATTTGCTGCGGCGATAGTTTTTGCGATAATTTTAACTGTAAGTTTTGTTTTAACATTTTAAAATGCCTGTTATAACTTTATTAATAAAAAAAGTTTGACACAAACTAATTTATTCAAAAATAACAAATAATTAGTGTTGTGTCAAACTTAATATGCTTTAAAACGTATAAAGATTTATTAAAACTCTGCGTTTTGTGGTGTTCTAGGAAATGGAATTACATCGCGTATGTTAGTCATTCCGGTTACAAACAATACCAAACGTTCAAAACCTAGACCAAAGCCGCTGTGTACTGCCGAACCAAATTTACGAGTGTCTAAATACCACCATAATTCTTCTTCAGGAATATTAAGTGCGTTCATTTTTTCAACCAACACATCATAACGTTCTTCACGTTGTGATCCACCTACAATTTCGCCAATACCAGGGAATAAAATATCCATAGCGCGTACGGTTTTACCGTCTTCGTTTAAACGCATGTAAAATGCTTTGATTTTTGCAGGATAATCAAACAAAATTACCGGACATTTAAAGTGTTTTTCTACTAAGAAACGTTCGTGTTCACTTTGTAAATCGGCACCCCATTCGTCAATAATATATTGAAATTTTTTGTTTTTGTTTGGTTTTGATGCTTTTAAAATATCAATAGCTTCGGTATAAGAAACACGTTTAAAGTTGTTTTCTAAAACAAAGTTTAATTTTTCAATTAAACTCATTTCAGAGCGTTCGGCTTGCGGTTTTGCTTTTTCTTCGTCAATTAAACGCGTTTCTAACAATTTTAAATCGTCTTCGCATTTTTCCAACGTGTATTTAATAACGAATTTGATGAAATCTTCGGCCAAATCCATGTTATCGTCTAAATTATTAAAAGCAACTTCAGGTTCAATCATCCAAAACTCTGCTAAATGGCGTGAAGTGTTTGAATTTTCAGCACGAAATGTTGGTCCAAATGTATATACTTGCCCCAAAGCCATTGCGTAAGTTTCGGCTTCTAACTGACCGGAAACGGTTAAATTGGTATGTTTACCAAAAAAGTCTTCTTTGTAATTAATGCTTCCGTCTTCATTTTTTGGAGCCGATCCATCTAACGGGAACGATGTTACCTGAAACATTTCACCAGCACCTTCGGCATCAGAACCTGTGATAATTGGCGTGTTTACATAGAAAAATCCGTTGTCTTGAAAATATTTATGTACTGCGAACGAAAGTGTACTGCGCACGCGCATAATTGCACCAAACATATTGGTACGTATGCGTAAATGTGCGTTTTCGCGTAAAAATTCTAAAGAGTGTTTTTTAGGTTGTATAGGGTATTTTTCAGCATCGCTATCGCCTAAAATTTCTAACGAATTGGCTTGTATTTCGTACTTTTGCCCTTTACCTTGGCTTTCAACCAACGTACCTTTTACGCAAATTGCTGCGCCTGTTGTTACACGTTTAATGGTTTCTTCAGGAAATGCGTCTAATTCTAAAACACATTGTATGTTGTGTATGGTTGATCCGTCGTTTAAAGCAATGAATTGGTTGTTTCTAAAACTGCGAACCCAACCTTTTGCTACTACTTCTTGTAAAAGACTTGATCCTGCTAAAAGATCTTTAATCTTAGTATGTTTCATTATTTATATTGCTATAATTTGGTATGCATTGTTACAGTTTGCAAAAATACAATTTTTTTTGATTGTTTAACGGTATAAATTTAATACAGCTGCACACTTAGATTTTATATCTTTGAAACAAATGATTTTACTAAATGAATTGGATTTTACTAATTATTGGTGGTTTGTTTGAAGTAGCTTTTACTTATTGTATAGGCAGGGCAAACACAGCAACTGGAATAGAAAAATATGGGTGGTATGTTGGTTTTTTAATAAGTGTTACCATAAGTATGGCGTTACTAATAAGAGCTAGTAAAACCTTGCCTTTGGGTACTGCTTATGCCGTTTGGAGTGGTATTGGTGCTGTAGGTTCGGTAGCAATGGGTATTTTATTTTTTAAAGAACCTGCAGATTTTTGGCGCATGTTTTTTATTTTTACTTTAATTGGTTCTATCGTTGGATTAAAAGTGGTTTCAACACATTAAAAAATATAAAAAAATGAGCATTAAACAATCAATTTTAATAGAATTAGAGCGCGAAAACGCAAATACAAAACGCATTATTAGCAAGTTAACTAATGAAAGTTTTAGTTATAAACCACATGAAAAATCAATGAGTGTGGCTGAATTAACAAACCATATTGTTGAATTGCACAATTGGGTTGATTTTGTTTTAACCAAAGATGTTTTTGATTTTAATACCGATTATACAAAACCAAGCGCAACAACTGTTGAAGAATTGTTGCAAACGTTAGAAAACAATCTTCAAAAAAATAAGGCAATTATTGAACAAATGAACGAAGAAATTGTTTTTGGAAATTGGACTTTAAAATCGGGTGAGCACGTAATTGTTTCGTTGCCAAAAATTGGTGCATTGCGTTTTATAGTGAACAATCATTTAGTGCACCACCGCGGTCAACTTACGGTTTATATGCGTTTGTTAGATATTCCGGTACCGGGTATTTACGGGCCATCGGCCGATGATAAAGCTTAATTTTAATTAGATGTTATATTTGCCAACCAGCATCAATAAATTGTAAAAAGTCGGTTGAATTTAAATCGCTTAAAGTGTGGTTCCAATCGCCAGTAATTATTTTGTTTTTGTTGTGCAATTTTTCATAGGTGTAATTATAATCTAAAATTTCATCGTTTTTACCTAATAAAACCAATCCGTTTGATAAATTTTCAGACGGATTTTTTAATTGATTTGCTAACATTAGTGGGAAAAAATGATTGTCAACTCTGCGTTGTTCAACATTTAGTAAAGGATTAATCAATACAAAATTTATTTTTTTATTGGGAAATTGTTCTAGTAGCTGATACGTAAAATTACCCCCAGTTGAAGAACCAATTAGTAAAACAGGTTCGTTCCAATTTATTTGTTGGTTTAATTGATTAATGAGTTGGTTTAAAACATCGGGTTGTTTTTCGTTCCATTCTAAAGCAATAGCATGTGCTTTTTTGGCAAGTGCATGTGCAGCTATTTTTTTAAATTTTGTGCTGTTAGCACCGGTTGTGCCAAAGCCATGTATATAAACGTATTGCATTATTTAGTTTTAAATAGTTTAATGGTATAATCTATTAATTTTGTTGAACCTACTTTTCCGTGACCTGGAATTACAATTTTAGCATTTTTAAACTGTTTTTTTACCTTGGTTGCAGTTTCAGACCATTTAATCTCATTTGCGTCTGCTAAGTTTCCTTTACCAGCATTTAACTCTTTAATTAAACAACCGCCAAATAAAACTTTTTTAGCTGGATAATATGCAACAATATTATCTTTTGTGTGGCCTTCGCCTAAGAAATAAAGTTTAACAAAATCGTTCCCAAATGATATTTTTTCTTCTATTTCAAACGATTTGTTAGGAACGGTTGCCTTTTGTTCTTTGGCTAAAGCAATGGTTTTAATGTGTGCAATTGAAGCTATTTTATGGTTGTGAAAAGTGTTTAATCCACCTAAGCAATCAACATGAAAATGAGTAGGTACAACTGCTTTAATTTTGCTTTTTAACTTAGTGTTAATGTATTGAATTAATTCTTCTGAAGTTTGATTATTGATAGGAGTATCAAAAACAATGGCCTCATTTTTATTGCAAACAATCATTCCGTTACAAGGTACATTACCAAAATTTGTAGTTTGTAAAAACGATGTATGTACATATACATTAGGTGCAACTTCTGTGATAATAAGGCTATTTGTTTTATACAAAACTTTATTTGTAAATGTTAACTTATTTGATGAGCAACCAACAATAAGAATAAAAGTAATAAACAGAAAAAGTGTTTTTAATAAGTTCATTTTAGTGTATTGAAGTTAATTAACCAGTAAAACAATTATATAATGTCATTTTTTTAAAAATCGTTTTAAACAATAATAACAAAATTTAATAATATAAATGAAAACCTAAATTAATACATAAGCTGTAATGTTTCTCAAAAAGATTTTCAACAAGTTCGGTTACGTTGCTAAAATGTACGTGTTGCGCAATAAAATAATAATCTAACATTTGGCTGCTCATCTGGTGTGTATTTGTATAACCCGATATTGCTTTAGCGCCCGTAACATCTAAAAAATATTGAGCCGTTTCACTTGTAAGGTTTAAACTTTTTGAATTAGCAAAATGTAGAATTTTTCCTGATAATTTACCTTCAAACAATTCCGCAATTTCTTCTAACGTATATAAATAGCCATTAATTAAAATTTCATTTTCACTGCCTTCACATATAAAATACAACAAATCATAGTCTTTAAAGTTTCTATCTTCATAAAGCAAAGTATTTAAGCTGTTTTCAAAACCTTCTATATCATCAATAGCTTTGTACACGTTAACAATAGCGTGGTTTTTTACCAATTGTTCTAAAATAGGAAAAATGCTGCTTTGGTGAAAATCGTTCACAACTGGAACACTTTCTAAACAAAAAATTTTTGTTTGATTGTTTGATAAATACATATTTGGTTGTAAGTTATGCTAGAAAAAAAAGGTGTTTAAGAAATAAAAGCCACTCTTTTTTGAGTGGCTTTTAATTATACTTTCATTATTTCAGCTTCTTTTTCAGCGTAAATGTCATCTATTTTTTTAATATAAGCATCGGTTAATTTTTGAATGCGATCTTCGGCATCTTTACAAATATCTTCAGAAGTACCTTCTTTTTCTTGTTTTTTGATATCGGTATTTGCGTCTTTTCGTGCATTACGAATTGAAATTTTAGCATCTTCTGCTTCGGTTTTAGCTTGTTTTGCTAAATCTTTACGACGTTCTTCCGTTAAAGCAGGAATGTTAATAATAATCATATCGCCGTTATTCATAGGGTTCAATCCTAAATTAGCAATCATAATTGCTTTTTCAATAGGTTGCAACATGTTTTTTTCCCACGGGGTAACAGTTAAAGTACGTGGGTCGGGTACATTAATATTTGCAACTTGTGATAAAGCCGTTGCCGATCCATAATAATCAACAAACACAGCACCTAACATTTGTGGGTTTGCTTTACCTGCGCGAATGTTTAACAAAGCTTTATTTAAGTGGTCTATAGAACCGTTCATTGATTCTTTTGCTTCGTCTATTATAAAATTAATTTCTTCTGTCATAATTAATGATCTTTTATTAGTAAACGGTTGTACCAATGTTATCGCCTTGGCACACTTTTAATAAATTACTTTCTTTGTTCATATCAAAAACAACAATTGGTAAGTTGTTTTCTTGGCTAAGCGTAAATGCTGTTGTGTCCATAACATTTAAACCTTTTTCTAGTACATCGGCAAACGAAATGTTTTCGTACTTAGTTGCATTTGGGTCTTTTTCAGGATCGGCAGTGTACACACCATCAACACGTGTTCCTTTTAAAATTACATCGGCACCTACTTCAATACCTCTTAAAACGGCAGCGGTATCGGTTGTAAAATAGGGGTTACCAGTACCGGCACCAAAAATTACAATACGTCCTTTTTCTAAATGGCGTACAGCTCTTCTTTTAATGTAAGGCTCTGCAATTGCTTCAATTTTTAAAGCAGTTTGTAAACGCGTAAGCATTCCTGCGTCTTCTAAAGCGCCTTGTAAAGCCATTCCGTTAATTACAGTTGCTAACATTCCCATGTAATCGCCTTGTACACGATCCATACCTTTGCTTGCGCCCGCTACGCCTCTAAAAATGTTTCCTCCACCAATAACAATGGCTACTTCAACACCTAAATTTACTATTTTTTTAATCTCTTGTGCGTATTCGGCTAAACGGTTTGGGTCAATGCCGTATTGGTTATCGCCCATTAAAGCTTCGCCGCTTAATTTTAGAAGTATTCTTTTGTATTTCATACTGAGGGAAAATTTATTTGCAAATATATTATTTTTGCTATTGTTTAAAAAAGCTTAAGGCAATTTATCTTTTATTTTTTCAAAGTCGACCTTTGCTTGCTCGTACCCAATTTCAAAAATTTCATCCATTCTTTTTTTTGATGTTTCAAAGGTACTGTAATTTACAAGTGCATCGGGTTGAATGTGCCAATCGCATAATTCATTTTGGGGGTAGGTGTTTTGCATCATCATTATTTCAAAAGCCCTCATGGCAACTGATTTTATCGAAGTAAATTTAGATGACTGTTGAGGCAAATATGGATTTACGTTACAACCAATTAAAAAATCGCATCTACCTTGAATAGTGTTTACAGGGTAATTGTTTAAAATGCCGCCATCGCTGTAAATTTTATTGTTAATTACAACTGGTGAAAATACTCCAGGAAATGCACTTGAAGCTAAAATAGCTGGAACAATTTTTGTGTTTTTATGAAAAATTTTTAGTTTGCCACGCTCCATTTCTGTTGCCGAAATGTATAATTCACAATCTAATTCTTTAATGGTTTTGTTGCCAAAAACTTTTTCAAGATAAATACCAAATTGATCTGCGTCTAAAAAGCCTGCTTTTTTAAACGATAAATGCGTCCAGCTTAATAAACTAACCGATTTAAAAAAATGTAAAATTTCTTTTGGTTTCATGCCGTTAGCATACAACCCACCTACTATTGATCCTGCACTCGTTCCTGAAATTATTTCGGGAAAAATGTTTTGTTCGTTTAAAAAATGAAGCACACCTGCATGGGCAATTCCTTTATGGCCACCACCCGAAAGTGCTAAACCAAAAACAGTTGAATTGTTTTTCATTATTTTTTGTAACGTTAATTGGTTATTTTTGTATAAAAATACAAAATTATGCAAACAATTTTTCAACAAGCTGTTGCAAATTCAATAAACTATAACAATTATTTATTGTTGATTGATGAAAAAATTGCCGAAAGCGCATCAACAGGCCACGAGCAAAATCAAATGTTAACCGATTTTACAAAATTAAATCGTGCACGAATGAAGCGGTTAGATAAAACTCAAACAATTCTTCCTGAATTAGAAAACCTAACGAAGCAAATTACTAAAAAACAATATTGGATTGTACTTACCGAAAGCTGGTGTGGCGATGCAGCACAAAGTGTACCTGTTTTGCAAAAAATAGCCGCTTTAAACCCTTTGATAGATTTACGTTTGGTTTTGCGTGATGATAACGATGCTTTAATGCAAAAATATTTAACAAATGGCGGAAGATCAATTCCTAAATTAATTACTGTTTCTGAAGATTTAGCAACTGAATTATTTACATGGGGACCACGTGCAGTTGCCGCACAAAACGAAGTAAACCGTTTAAAAGAAACATTTGGGAGCTTTAATGAACAAGCCAAAGAAGGATTGCAAATTTGGTACAACAACGATAAAGGTGTAGCTATGCAAATTGAAATGATAGAAATACTAAAAAACGCAGCCAATTAAGCTGCGTTTTTCTATTTTAACAAAGCATTGGTTCGTTTTATGGCCACATCATCTTTATAATCTAACCATTCTTGGCCGTTGCGTTTACGCATAAAATTATCGTATAAACGGTAGCAGGTAATATTGCGCACAGCCTTTAATAAATTTTTAGGGGTGCCTGGTAAAGCACGTAAACTTAGCGAAAAACCAGGTGTTAAATATTTCATATAATGCCACCAACCTTCGGGCATGTATAACATTTCGCCATGTTGTAAATTGGTTCTATAAGGTGTGATTTTTTGTAACGCAGGAAAACGTTCAAAATTGGGATTGTCAAAATTTATATCTTCATGGCATATCCACGAATATGGCAAACGATACATGTATTTTGTTTGCGCAGGATCAACCAAAACACACTGTTTATTTCCACTAAAATGTATGTGAAAAATGTTTGATAAATCAATATCGTAATGCATAAAAACTTTTGCATCTTCACCACCAAAAAACACCAATGGCAAACTTTTTATTAAGCGTAAACCTAAATCGGGCCAGCGTATATCGTTTTTTAACGATGGAACATCTTTCATTAGGTTGTATAGAAAAATACGCAAATCAGTAGGTCCTTTTTCTAAAATGTCAATATATTCTACCATTGTCATTTTAAAATCGGGTTCGTTTACTTTTTTGGTATAATCGGTTTTGCGGCTATCGTAAAGTGGTACGGTTTTATTACCAGCAATTTCTTTAATAAAATCTAAATTCCATTTTGTGAACGCTGGCCAATCCTCGATTTGATTTGTAATTACTACCGGTTTTTGTTTTTTGTAGTAATTTTCAATAAATTCTTTTTTTGTAAGCTTTGTTACACGTTCAATTTCTATATAATTAAATCCCATACTTAAATTGTGTACATATAAAACAATTCAAAATTAAAGAATAATTGTAATTGTTTTTTTAATTGACTTTTATTTAACAAATTGTATTGTTGAACTTAAAAAGACACACAAATCCTACTTAAATTTACGAAAATTTATTTTAAAAAGCAATGTGATTTGTCATGTTTTTTAATGGTTTACTCTTGTAGTTTTGTTTTAGAAATGAAGCAATTTTCTATTAAAATAAACATAAATTAAAACAGAATTATTATGAAACAAAGAGTTCCAGTATCGCAAATTATGACAACTAATTTAGAAACGTTAACCATTAATCAATCGCTTTACGAAGCAGAGAAAATGTTTAAAAAACACGGTATTAGACATATTCCTGTGGTTGAAGGTAAAAAAATCGTTGGTGTTTTAAGTTATTCTGATTTATTAAAAATTAGTTATGCCGATGTTACCGAAGGTGAAGAAGATGTTGAAGCAGTTGTTTACGATATGTTTACTATACCACAAGTAATGGCTAAAACGCCTTTAACGGTAACTAGTGAAACAACTGTTAAAGAAGTTGTTGAGATTTTATCTAAAGAAACTTTTCATTCGTTACCAGTAGTTGAAAACGATGGCGAGTTGGTTGGTATTGTTACTACTACCGATTTGTTAAATTACTTTTTAGAACAATATTAGTTTAAAATAAAAGGTTTGCAAATTTGCAAACCTTTTATTATTTATAGTTGTAGTTTTTTTACAACTATTTTTTTGTCTAAACTCATACCTCCAGGGTTACAACCTGGTTTTCCTTCGGGTATATTTATGTTTTGTTTTTTAAAATGATCTACCCAAATTGGGAAAAATTGGTTTGAATTAGGTTCTTTATATGTCATTGGAAACAACTTAAAAAAAGCTTTGTTTTTATAGGCGAATTTAAAAGCATCGTACACCAATTCAGAACAATAATACTTGCCGTTGTTGTATAAAAAATCATCATCATAAGGTACGCCCAAATTTGTTTCACAAAAAGCAATAGCCTTAGGTATAAGACATGTGTATTTTGGCTTTAAAGTACCTACATAAACAGTGCTTTTGGTGTATTTTAAAAAAACGTTTAAAGGTGTTTTTACTACTGCTTCGCCAATTGCTTCGTACACAAAAAAATCTTTATTATTGGTTGTAGAAACTAACCCCATGTGGTTAAAATCGTTGTTGTTGTATCCGTTTGTAACAGCGTTTATGGCATTACACATAGGGCCACAATCGATATTTATAAATAATAAATCGCCATTTTTTAGTTGAGTTTTCTGAGCAAATACTGAAATTGATAGCAGTAAAAATAAAATTATGTTTTTCATATAGGTAAAAACTTACTCAGCGTTTTTAAAATTAGGATTGTAAATTTTTTCAAAATCTAAAGGTTCAATCGCATTGTTTGTAGAAAAATCACCAATTTTAGTTCTACGTAAAGCAGTTAAGTGACCACCTGAATTTAGCGCTTTTCCAAAATCAAATGCCAAAGATCGTATGTAAGTGCCTTTGCTACAAACTACTCTAAAATCAATTTCGGGTAAGTTAATTTTTGTAATTTCAAACTCAATAATTTCAATTTTTCTCGATTGAATTTCAACGGTTTCTCCAGCGCGTGCATGTTCATACAAGCGTTTTCCATCTTTTTTTAAGGCAGAAAAAATAGGAGGAAATTGATCTATTTCGCCCAAAAATTTTTGTCTTGTATTTTCAATTAAATCGTTGGTAATATGATTTGTTGGAAAATTTTGATCTATTTCGGTTTCTAAATCGTACGATGGTGTAGTAGCGCCAACGGTTATTGTACCTGTATATTCTTTAATTTGTCCTTGTAATTCGGGTATGCGTTTGGTAAATTTTCCAGTACAAATAATTAATAAGCCCGATGCTAAAGGGTCTAAAGTACCCGCATGACCAATTTTAAATTTTTTAGGTAAATCTAAATTTTTAAGTAAGGCATATTTTACTTTGTTAACCGCCTGAAAAGAACTCCAAGTTAAAGGTTTGTCAATTAATAAAATTTGCCCTTCAAGAATTTCTTCTGTAGTAAATTTTTGCATTATTTATTGTAAAAGTAAATTAGTAAAACAATGCCAATAACAATACGGTACCAACCCCAAAATTTAAATCCGTATTTTGTAAGTACAGCAATAAATGTTTTTACAGCAATTAAGGCAGTTATAAAGGCAACAGTGTTACCAATTAAAAATAAATTAATATGGTGTTGATCTTGTAAAATCATTTCGTAGCCTTTCATTTCTGCTGCAGTACCTTTGCCCCATGTTTTTACAAAAACCGAGTAAACGGTAACAGCAAGCATGGTTGGTACAGCTAAAAAGAAAGAAAATTCTGCGGCAGACTTTCTGCTTAATCCTTGCGTCATTCCACCAATAATAGAAGCTGCCGAACGTGATGTGCCAGGCATCATGGCTAAACATTGCCAAAAACCAATGGTAATGGCTTTTTTAATAGTGATTTCTTTTTCGTTATGAATTTTGGGAGATTGAAACCAACGATCTACAAAAAGCAACACAATTCCTCCTAAAACCAATACTGCTGAAATAGCTTTTTGATTTCCTAAAATGGCTTCAATCTTATCATCAAACAAATAGCCTAACACTAAGGCAGGTATTACGGCAATGGCAAGTTTTATGTAGAAATTAAAATTATTAAAATCGAAGAATTTTCTCCAATAAAGCACCACAATTGATAAAATAGCTCCGAATTGTATTGAAACTTGAAACATTTTTAAAAATTCAGACTCATTCATTCCTAAAAGAGCCGCAGTAAAACCCATGTGTGCTGTTGATGAAATGGGTAAATATTCGGTTAATCCTTCAATTATTGCAATGATGATGGCTTGTAGTAAATCCATTTATTTTATTTACTTTTTTTAGGATTTAAAAATATGGAATAAATACAAATTCCAAACCCAAAAAAAATTACGGTTGGTGCTAAACGTATTCTTCTAAAACTAAAAACAGCATCGTTAAAAACATTAGGATCAGTGCTATTACCGCCAGCCATTAATAAAAAACCTAAGGCAATAACTGCTACACCTGCCAACAAAAACATGTAATTTTGTTTGGTAAATAAAAATGATTTTTCGGTTTTGTTTTCCATAGTTTATAAGTATAAATCGTCTGATTTTAAATTTAAAAAGCGTTGCGTTGCAAAATAAGTACTAATGTATGTAATTACAATACCCAGTAAAAATACGCCGCAACAAACTAAAAATATTGGTTTTTTATCGGCCATTAATTCTAAAGTTGGTAGCTTACTATCGGCATATGCAGTTAAAATTAAAATACCTATAATAGCAAAGCCAGCACCTATCATTCCTAATTTTACGCTGTTCCAAATAAATGGTTTGCGTATAAATGCTTTGGTTGCACCTACCATTTGCATGGTTTTTATAATGAAACGTTTAGAGTAAATAGATAGGCGTAACGAGCTGTTTATTAATAAAATAGATATAAATGCAAAAACAGCTGTTATAATTAATACCCAAAAACTAATGGTTTTAATGTTTTTATTTACCAAATCAACCAATTCAGGGTCGTAGGCAACTTCACTAACTAAAGGGTTTTCTTTAATGCTTAATTCAATTTCTTTAATAGAATCTTTTTCAATGTAAGCACCTTTAAAGTGTAGGTCAAAAGAATGTTGCAACGGGTTAAAACCTAAAAACTTTACAAAATCTTCACCAATTGTTTTTTGGTGGGTATTTGCAGCCGAATCTTTATGTACAAATGTAAGATCTTTAATAAACTTTTGTTTACCTAATTCGGTTTGATAAGCAGCTAGTTGCTCTTCATTCACATCTTCTTTAAAATAGATAGACATTGGGATGTTTTCTTTAAAATTGTTCGATATTTTTTCATAATTAATTACGAACATTCCTAATGAACCTAACAAAAATAATACTAAGAAAATACTTAAAATAACCGAAAAGTAAGACGATAATAGTCTTCTCTTTTGATATCTTTCGTACGCTGTGGCCATAAACTTTTAAATTTTAATGGGTAAAGATAATAAACAATTTAAAAAAACACCTTATCAAAATTTAGAATATTAAAAAAGTGTGGTGTTAATAAAAACAAAAAACCGATGAATTTTCATCGATTTTAAAGTTTAAAACATTTTTTTTAGCGTTTAGATAATTCTATAAATACGATTTATAGGTATGGTTACACCTTTTTTCAAAACAATATGTTCCGGTGTTACAGCCCAAACGGTTGTATTAGTTACTAACTGTTCTTTGTCATCTTCAAAAAATATTTCAATTTTAACATGGTCTGTATTACCAATTGCCATTGCTTTTTCCAAATCTTGTTTACGTTGCAAAATTTCTTGTTTGTTTTGTAAAACATCGTTAGTAGGAAATACTAAATGCGCTATATCTTCTTTTTCAATTAACTTAAAAGTGGTTGTCATAATTTTATAAATAAATAAGTTGTTTTGTGATATGTAAATGTAAAAAAATATTTTTTTTCACAAAATATTAAACATTTTATTTTTGTGTTTTTAAAAAAAAATATTTGAGGTTAATGGGGTTTGCCTTATACTTTAAAATAAAAATTTAGTAATGTTAATAAATTAAAGTAATTTTGTAATCGTTTAAAATTTTAGGTAAAGAAAATGAAATACAATCCAAACGAAATTGAAGCTAAATGGCAAAAGTATTGGAGTGAAAATAACACTTTCAAGGCTAGTAATCAGTCAACAAAACCAAAATATTATGTGTTAGATATGTTTCCGTACCCATCGGGTGCAGGTTTACACGTTGGGCATCCGCTTGGTTACATTGCGTCTGATATTTATGCACGTTACAAACGCCATCAAGGTTTTAATGTTTTGCATCCGCAAGGATACGATTCGTTTGGTTTACCTGCCGAACAATATGCTATACAAACTGGGCAGCACCCTGCTGTAACTACCGAAACAAACATTAAGCGTTACCGTGAACAATTAGATAAAATTGGTTTCTCGTTTGATTGGAGTCGAGAAGTACGTACCTCAAACCCTGAATATTACAAACACACCCAGCAAATATTCATTCAGCTTTTTAACTCATGGTATAATAAAACAACCGACAAAGCCGAAAGTATTTGTACATTAATTGATGTTTTTTCTAAAGAAGGAAATGCTAATGTTCATGCTGTTTCCGATGAAAATATTGAAATTTTTTCGGCAAATCAGTGGAATGCTTTTACAGCCGATGAACAAGAACGTATTTTATTAAAATACAGATTGACTTATTTGGCTGAAACCGAAGTGAATTGGTGCCCTGCATTAGGAACAGTTTTAGCAAACGATGAAATTGTAAACGGCGTTTCAGAACGTGGTGGCCACCCTGTTATTCGTAAAAAAATGACTCAGTGGAGCATGCGTATTTCAGCGTATGCAGAACGTTTGTTGCAAGGTTTAGAAACAATTGATTGGAGCGAATCTATTAAAGAAGCGCAACGTAATTGGATAGGGAAATCGGTTGGTGCTTCAGTGGTATTTAATGTCATGTCGAGCGGAGTCGAGGCATCTCATCAAATTGAAGTTTTTACAACTCGTCCTGATACTATTTTTGGAGTAAATTTTATGACGTTGGCTCCAGAACATGAATTGGTTTCAAAAATTACCACCCCCGAACAAAAAGCTGCTGTTGATGCGTATGTAGAAGCTACTTCTAAACGATCTGAACGCGAACGTATGGCCGATGTTAAAACTATTTCGGGTGTATTTACCGGTGCGTATGCTGTTCATCCGTTTACACAAAAGCCAGTAGCAATTTGGATTGGCGATTATGTTTTAGCAGGATACGGAACAGGTGCTGTAATGGCGGTGCCGTGTGGCGATGAACGCGATTATGCTTTTGCAAATTATTTTGCAGGCCAAAACGGAATGCCCGAAATAATCAATATTTTTAATAAAGATATTTCTGAAGAAGCTTTTACAGAAAAAGCAGGTTTTGAATTACAAAATTCTGACTTTTTAAACGGATTAGATTACAAAGCAGCAACTAAAAAAGTTATTGAAGCACTTGAAAAAATAGGGCAGGGAAAAGCAAAAGTAAACTACCGTTTGCGCGATGCTGTTTTTTCGCGTCAGCGTTATTGGGGCGAACCTTTTCCGGTTTATTATGTAAACGGTTTACCTAAAATGATTGACCCGAAACATTTACCTATACATTTACCCGAAGTAGAAAAGTATTTACCAACCGAAGACGGACAGCCACCTTTAGGTAACGCAACCGTTTGGGCATGGGATACTGTAAATAATAAAGTAGTTGCAACCACCGAAATTAATAATGAAACCATTTTTCCGTTAGAATTAAATACCATGCCAGGTTGGGCAGGATCGTCGTGGTATTGGTTGCGTTATATGGATGCTGCAAATGATACCGAAATGGCTTCTAAAGAAGCTATTGATTACTGGCAAAATGTTGATTTATATATTGGAGGAAGCGAACATGCAACCGGACATTTACTGTACTCGCGTTTTTGGAATAAGTTTTTAAAAGACCGCGGTTTGGTACCAACCGAAGAACCTTTTCAAAAGTTAATCAACCAAGGAATGATTTTGGGAATGAGTGCAATTGTTTACAGAATTTCTGGGACAAATAAATATATTTCTAAAAATCTTAAAAACGATTATGAGATTGAAGAAATACGAGTTGATGTAAATTTAGTAAATGCTTCAGATGAAATTGATATAGAAGGATTAAGAAACTGGATTCCGGAATTTAAAGATGCTGAATTTATATTAGAAAACGGAAGATATTATGTAGGTCGCGAGGTTGAAAAAATGTCTAAACGTTGGTATAATGTAGTAAACCCAGACGATATTTGTAACGAATACGGTGCCGATACCTTGCGTTTATACGAAATGTTTTTAGGTCCGTTAGAGCAGGCAAAACCATGGAATACGGCTGGTATTACAGGTGTTTTTGGGTTCCTTAAAAAACTATGGCGTTTGTATGCCGATGATAACGGATTAATTGTTACCAACGACGAACCAACGGCCGAAATGTACAAATCGTTGCATAAAACCATTAAAAAAGTAACCGAAGATATTGAGAATTTCTCGTTTAATACATCGGTTTCTCAATTCATGATTTGTGTAAACGAACTGCAACAGCAAAAATGTAATCATCGTGCTATTTTAGAGCCGTTAGCAATTGTAATTTCGCCTTATGCACCGCATATTGCCGAAGAATTATGGAGTATGTTAGGGCATTCAGAATCGGTTTCGCAACAACCGTTTCCAAAGTTCGAAGAAAAATATCTGGTTGAAAGTTCAAAAGAATATCCGGTTTCGTTCAACGGAAAAATGCGTTTTAAAATTGAATTACCTTTAGATTTAACCGCAGAACAAATTGAAGAAATCATTATGAACGATGAACGTACACAAGCACAATTACAAGGTAAAACACCTAAAAAAGTAATTATCGTTCCTGGTAAAATCATCAATTTAGCTGGATTTTAAAAGTAAAATAGCATCTTTTTATACAACAAACCGCTCAATAAACTGAGCGGTTTCTTTTTGGCTTATTTTTTGTATTAGCAAAAGAAAAATCTAGCATTATGAAAAATCTACTACTTTTATTCGCCCTATTACTTACACAGATAACCTTTGCACAATCACAACAAAACGATTTTGCTTTTACAGCTAAAGCTGCTGCTGTACCTGTTTTTAATACCAATAGGTTAGGTGTAGAAGTTGGGTTGAGTTACTATTTAACCAATCGTTTTTCTGTTGGTACGCATTATTTGTACACTAATAATAAATTTACGCATGGCTTTGGCTATCCAACAAATAATGCAATTGTACACTTTTTAGCAATAAATGTTCCTTTACAGTATGATTTTGTAAACGAAGGCAACTTTCAAATAGGTATGGGGATTGTTCCGGGGCTTATTTTAAGTACGTTGCGTGATAAAAATCAATTAAAAGAAGAAGAACATTACAATGAAGAAACAGGTGTTACTACCGTTATAAAAACCCCTATACGTTTAAATCGCGATGCGTATTTTGCACTTACACCAAATGTTGATGCAAAATTAAAAGTTGCAACTATTGAAGCCCAAAGTCACACCCAATTATATGTAACGGGCAATGCAGGTTATCAATTTGTATTTGGAAGTGGTGATTTTACCAAGCCAACCAATTTTAGAAATTATACGGTATCAATTGGGTTTGCTATTAAAGGCGCTTTAGAATAATTATCAAAAGTAATTTTTTGTATTAAATAAAAATATTTGTTTTAATAACTAAGGTTGTATGACACAAGTCATACAACCTTAGTTATTTATGTGTTTTTTTTGTATTTAAATTTAAGCTGTTTTAAATATGAATCATAAAAAATATGTAGGGATTCTTTTGGTCCTATTAACGTTATTTTTCATTTATAATTTTCATATTTATACCGATAAAGAAAATTACGCCGATGTTGTTTTAACTCAAAAAGCACTACGCGGGCAGCATTTATGGTACAAAAACAACTGCAATTCGTGCCATCAAATATACGGTTTGGGTGGTTATTTAGGTCCCGATTTAACCAATATTTATTCTTTTAGAAACCAAAATGATGCCTATTTAAAAATTTTGTTTAACAGCGGTATTAAAACCATGCCCTTGTTTGATTTTAACGAACAAGAAAAAGAGGAACTAGTACAGTTTTTAAAGGAAATCGATCAAACGGGGCATTCACCAAATATTCATTCTAAAATTGAAATTAACGGTTGGATTGATATCAATCATAAAAAACAACATCATGAATAAATGTTACGCTTTATACTTCGTCACAGTTGGATTACTTTCGTTAATATTAACATTATTTTGTGGTTTAGTCTGTGGTTTTCAGTATATTATTCCAAGTTTTGTTAAATCTATTTTACCGTTTAATGTTATGCGGCCGCTGCATACCCTTTTTGCGGTAGGTTGGGTTGTATTAACGGTTACAGGTAGTATTTACTATTATTTAGATACTAAAATAAAAGAACACAATCAAACCATGTTGCATTTGTTAATTTTTGTGTTTACAGGTTTGGGTATTGCTTTTTCGTATATTTTTAAAAATTTCCAAGGTAAAGAATACCTTGAATTCCCTACCTTTTTTTATTTCCCAATAATTTTTGGTTGGATTTTATTTGGAATTCGTTTTTTTAAATCTGAAGCTAAATCGTTTAAAAAATGGCCGGTTTATAAATGGATGTGGGCTACAGGAATCGTTTTAATGATTTATCATTTTTCCGAGGCACATTTGTGGTTATTGCCTTATTTTAAGCAGCATTTTGTACAAAATGTAGCACTACAATGGAAAGCAGGTGGCTCATTTGTTGGCTCATGGAATATGTTAGTTTATGGAACATCAATTTATGTAATGTCTAAAATTGGTCAAAATCAAAATTATGCACATTCTAAAAAAGCATTCTTTTTTTACTTTTTAGGGTTAGCCAATTTAATGTTTGGCTGGGCACACCATATTTATATTGTGCCAACTGCTGTATGGATTCGTTATTTTGCCTATATAATAAGTATGACCGAGTGGGTTGTGTTAATCTCAATTATTTATGATTGGAAAAAAAGTTTACAAACAACCACAAAAACAAGCTTTGCGCTTTCGTACAAATTAATGTTAATGGCCGATTTTTGGGTGTTTTTAAATGTTCTTTTGGCATTGCTAATTTCTATTCCTGCTATAAATTTATTTACACACGGTACACATATTACAGTAGCACATTCAATGGGTACAACAATTGGTATTAATACTTTAATTTTGTTATCGTCGGTTACATATATTTTAGAAAAACAACAGATTTTAAATGAATCAATTATAAAAAAGGCAAAGTTTTTATTAAATATTTTTAACGTTTCATTTACCTTGTTTTTTTTGTGCCTTTTATTAATGGGTGTAAAAAAATCAATTTGGATTTTTACTGCTAACAATATAACATTTACACAGTTACATGAATCAATGTTTTGGCTTTATGTGCTTTTTATAGCATTTGGTCTAGGGTTGATTGTAGGTTTGTGTGGTGTTGTTTTTATTTTATTAAAAGGTATTAAAATCATGTTAAACCTTAAGTTATACTGATATATATCATAGATTTAATTGATTAAAAACCTAAAATTCGTATCTTATTTATTTTTAATCAATTAAAATATGTCAAAATTAAATTTGCATACCTTTCATATTCCCGTTATGGGCTTGGCTTACACCATTGATACTCCTATAAAAGTGGCTCATTTAGGTATTTCTTCTGTAGTTTCAATAGTTGATGACGAACTAACTGAACGCATGCGTGCATTTTACAGCAAACAGTTTTTGTTACCTTACAAAGAAATATCTAAAAAATGTGTCGATTATCGTGCAAATCGTATAAAAGAATATTTGAACTTAATGCAGCAAATTGTTAGCGATAAACTTCAACAATTTAAAGAAGAACTTTTAGCTAATAAAACCAGTTTAGAAAACTATATTTCGTTGCTGCCCGATACTTCAGAATTAAAATCCAATTTACAAAAGTTTGTGAACAATGGTTTGTTGTTAAAAGACGAGCTGAAGAAACTTCTTTCGAACCATTTAATTGCTGGCGATATTGATGTAAATATTATGACCAAGGTTGATAATGATAATTACAATGGCAATACACAATTACCGGTTATTTATAACGATGCACATGCTTCTTTACGAGGTTTTGCCGAAAGTAATTTAAAAGGCTCAGTGGTGCTTTCAGCAGGAATGAATCCAAGGTTGTATAGTTATTTTGAGCAATTTCCAGTATTTTATCCAAATGAAGATGGTCAGCTATCAAAAAAAATCATTTTAAAAGTTAGCGATTTTCGTTCGGCAATGATTCAAGGTAATTTTTTAGCAAAAAAAGGATTGTGGGTTTCTGAATATCGTATTGAATCTGGATTGAATTGTGGTGGGCATGCTTTTGCAACTGAAGGCTTGTTGTTAGGTCCTATCTTGGAAGAATTTAAAGAAAAAAAAGCAGACTTAATTAAATCAACCCATGAACTAATGATAAAAGCCTTAGCGACTAAAAATTTACCTATACCCCAACAACCTTTGCCTTTAAAAATAACAGCGCAAGGTGGTGTTGGAACCTCCGAAGAGCATGCCTTTTTATTAAACCAATATAATTTAGATTCAGTAGGTTGGGGGTCTCCGTTTTTATTGGTTCCCGAAGCTACATCTGTAGATAGTAAAACTAGAGATTTATTAGCAAAGGCTACCGAAAAAGATTTTTATTTAAGCAACATTTCACCATTAGGTGTGCCTTTTAATACAATAAAAGGAATGAGTAATGAATTTTGGAAAAATAAGCGCATAAACGATGGTAAAGCAGGAAGTTCATGTCCAAAAAAATATTTAGCCTTAAGTAAAGAGTATGATGTTAAAGGAATGTGTACAGCTTCTAAAAAATATCAAGATATAAAATTAGCTGAATTAGATGCTGTTAAAGATACTTTAACCCCCCAGAAAGTAGAATTAAATAAAGCAGCTATTTATGAAAAAGCCTGTCTTTGCGTAGGTTTAGTAAATGCCTTTTATTTAGAAAATGAGTTGGAAATAAAAGGCCAACAACAAGGCGTTGTAATCTGTCCTGGTCCTAATTTGGCTTATTTTGATAAAGTTTACAGCTTGAATAATATGGTTAAACATATTTATGGAAAATTAAATATTTTAACAACAATTAATCGTCCAAATATGTTTATTAAGGAATTACAAATGTATATTGATCATTTGCAAAAAGGCGTTTCAGAAAGTGTAGATGATATGACTAGTTTGCAACAAAAAAAGTGGATTGCTTTTAAAAATAATTTACAACTGGGTATTGATTATTATCAAAATTTATTGTTGAACACTACTTTTTTTCAAAGTGAAAAAGCGTTAATAAAACAACAGTTATCTACATATAGTTTGCATTTGAATAGCATTCACATTTAGTTATTTTTTATATCAAGAACTAATTTAAAACGCTTAAAAATGGAATTGTTAAAACAAAAAATTCTTGAACTTAAAAAGCAAAAAAATGCTGTTATTTTAGCACATTATTATCAGTTACCAGAAATTCAAGAAATTGCTGATTATGTAGGTGATAGTTTGGGACTTTCACAAGAAGCCGAAAAAACCAATGCCAAAATTATTTTATTTGCAGGCGTGCATTTTATGGCCGAAACAGCAAAACTTTTAAATCCTTCAAAAAAAGTAATTTTACCCGATTTAGAAGCTGGTTGTTCATTAGCAGATTCTTGTCCGCCGGCAGCTTTTAAGAAATTTATTTTAGAACACCCAAAGCATGTGGTAATTACCTATGTAAATTGTTCGGCCGAAATTAAAGCCATGAGTCATTTGGTTTGCACATCTTCTAATGCTGAAAAAGTGGTGCAATCGATTCCTGAAGACGTTCCAATTATATTTGCGCCCGATAAAAATCTAGGTAATTACATCAATAAAATATCAAATCGCAAAATGGTTTTGTGGAATGGCAGTTGTATAGTACACGAAGCTTTTTCAATAGATAAATTAATAGATTTACATAAACAGCATCCCGATGCTGTAATTATTGCACATCCCGAGTCCGAAACACATATTTTAAAAACAGCTACTTTTATTGGTTCTACCGCAGAAATGATTGATTTTGTAAAACATAGTCAACATCAAAAATTTATTGTTGCTACCGAAGCAGGTATTTTGTATAAAATGCAGTTAGATGTTCCAAATAAAATATTAATTCCAGCGCCATCAATTGCCGATAATACGTGTGCATGTAGCGAATGCGCATTTATGAAACTAAATACTTTACAAAAAGTATATGATTGCCTTGTTAATGAATCGCCTGAAATAATTATACCCGTTGAAATTGCAAAAAAAGCAATTTTACCAATTAAACGTATGCTTGAACTTTCAAAATAAAAGCAATGCAAACCCATTATTTAATTATTGGTTCAGGAATAGCAGGTTTGTCGGTTGCGGTTAAACTTGCTGAACAATTTGTTGATCGTAAAATTGTTATAGTTTCAAAGGATAAAGGTGAAGAATCGAATACAAATTATGCCCAAGGGGGTATTGCAGTTGTAATAGATCGTGTAAAAGATAATTTTGAACAGCACATTAAAGATACTTTAACTTGTGGTGATGGTTTATGTGATAAAAAAGTAGTTGAGTCCGTAGTGAAAAATGCACCTAATCAATTGCAAGAATTAATTTCATGGGGTGCACAATTTGATCGGGAAGAAAACGGAACATTTGATTTAGCTAAAGAAGGTGGTCATTCAACAAATCGGGTGGTTCACCACAAAGACGAAACAGGTAAAGAAATTGAACGAGCAGTGTTACTTGAAGCGCGACTAAAAAAAAATATTATTTTTTTAGAGCATCATTTTGCGGTTGATTTAATGATTAAAAACAATATTTGCTTAGGAGCTTCAATTTTAAATAAAAAAAACAAGCAACAGTTTGTTATAAATGCAGGTTTTACCATTTTAGCAACAGGAGGTGTTGGACAGATTTACCAAACAACTACAAATTCAACTGTTGCTACTGGCGATGGTATTGCAATGGCAATAAGGGCAAAAGCAAAAGTTTGCGATATGGAATTTATTCAATTTCATCCAACGGCGTTTTTTTCTAAATCAAAACCTACCTTTTTAATTTCCGAAGCTGTTCGCGGTTTTGGCGCATTTTTAAAAAATAAAAATGGTTACAGGTTTATGTTTGATTATGATTCTCGTGGCGAATTAGCATCTCGAGATATTGTTTCAAGAAGTATAATAACCGAAATGTATAAAACAAATGCTGAATGTGTGTTTTTAGATGCCATTCATTTAGATAAACACAGTTTCCAAAAACATTTCCCTGCTATTTATAAATATTGTTTACAACAAGGTATTGATGTTTTTAGAAATTATATTCCGGTAGTACCTACGCAGCATTACATTTGTGGTGGCATTACTGTTGATACCAACGGACAAACTTCGGTGCTTAATTTATTTGCATGTGGCGAATGTGCACATACAGGCTTGCATGGTGCAAATCGTTTAGCGTCGAATTCATTGTTAGAAGCTGTGGTTTATGCGCAGTTTATTTTTAATTATTTAAAAGAAAAAGAATTACCCGATGAACATTATACAAATGTGCGTTTTAAGGTAGATCGGCCAAAAATATCAGAAACGATTATGAAAATTAATACGGCCGATTTAAATGCAATGGTTCAAAATAATGTAGGAATTGTGCGTAATCAAAAACAATTACAAAATACGTTGCTACAATTAAAATTTTGGAGAAACGAATGTAATGAACTTTTACAAAGATATCAGCCTACTGCAGATTTTATGGAGTTTTACAACAAAGTAATTGTGGCACATGAAATTGTAACTGCATCAATTAAACGTACCAACAATAAAGGATGTTTTTATAAGGCGTAAAAATTATGTGTTTTAAAAGTTACTGTTTTTAATGTATCTTTAAATAAAAAAAATGTTACAAATGAAAAGTACAAAAACATTATTTGCAATTTTAATTGCTTTAGGAATTTTAGTTATAGTTTTAATGGTTGGTTTACCCGTTTATAATGTTTGGCAACAAGAAATGGCAGGTAAAGCAGAAATGGCTAAGGCAGAACAAAACCGTAAAATTTTAATTGAAGAAGCGAAGGCTAGGTTAGAAGCCGAGAAATTAAATGCCCAAGCTGAGGTAGAACGTGCACGCGGTATGGCCGAAGCAATGAAATTAGAAAACGGCACATTAAATAGTACATACAACCAATATTTGTTTATTAGAACTTTAGAAAAATTAGCAGACAAAGGCGATTTGCCACAAATTATATATATGCCATCTGAAGGGTTGGTGCCTGTGATGGATGTTTCTAAAAAATCAACCAAACAAATAAATGTAGTAAATGAATAAAAAAAAAAACAGCTATAGGCTGTTTTTTTATCTTTTAAGTTTCACAAGTAAAGCTTCTGGGTATTCACTACCTATTTTTTTTAACAAATTCTCAGCTTCAATTTTGTTTTTATAATTGCCAACTACAACTTTAAATTTAGGGTTGGCATATATAATAGTAGCGTCAATTTCTGGATATTTTGTTATAAAATCTTTATAAACTTGTTCAGCTTCCTCTTTCAAACCATTTTTAAGCTGTAATGAGTAATTGGTATATATAGAAAATTGATTGTTTAAACTCATTTTGCGTTCTAACAATAGATCAATAACTTTTTGATCGCTATTTTCGATAACCGTAACTTGTGAAAAACTTTTTTGCTGAAACAAAAATGTTAAAATAAGTATAAAAAAAACTTTATAACTTCTTAAATTATTCATAATGAGTAAATTTTTGAACAAAATTAAAAAATAATTGCGAAAACGCACTTTAAGATTTTATTTAGAATTATTATAAATTAAGATTTGCTTTTTAATACGCTTTAATTACTGCATCTTATGTTGTATTTTTGTCGGAGTTTATAAATAAGGTATTGTGTATTTTGTAGTGAAAATACAGTAAAAACAGTACTAAAATTAGTTGATAATCATTTTTTTAACTATGAAAAAAGTGGGTAACCATAATTCGTTTTCAAGGATTCTTTTCTTGTGTTTAACATTTGTGTTAACATTATCTACAGGAACTTTTGCGCAAGATGCAGCAAAAGGTAAAGAGTTATTTAATGCAAACTGTGCAGCTTGTCACAAGCTTGACGCTAATTCTACAGGACCTGCTTTAAGAGGGGTAGCAGAGCGTCGATCTACTGATTGGTTGCATAAATGGATTAAAAACAGTTCAGGTTTAATTAAATCTGGTGATGCTGATGCTGTTAAATTGTTTAATGAGTGGAACAAAGTTCCAATGAACTCGTTTCCTAATTTGTCAGATGAAGATATTGATAATATCGTAGCGTATACATCAGAGCCAAAACCAGAAGAAAAAGCTGCAGTTCCAGCTGCTGGTGCCGCAGGTGCACAAGCAAATGGTGGTGTTTCTGAAATGATTGTTTTAGGTGGTTTAATTGTTGTTCTTGCAATGTTAGTTGTAATGCTAATAATGGTAAGACGTGTGTTGAACAAAATTGCCGATAAAAACAATTTAACAGTTAGTGAAACAAAATCATTACCAATTTGGAAGGCTTTTGTTAAAAATCAATTCTTAGTAATTACTTCGGTAATTGTGATGTTATTGGCAGGTGCTTATTTTGCATTTGGTTATATGATGCAAATAGGTGTTGATCAAAACTACGAGCCAATTCAGCCAATTCACTTCTCACACAAAATTCACGCAGGTGAAAACGGTATCGATTGTAAATACTGTCACTCTTCTGCTAGAACTTCAAAAACTTCGGGAATTCCTTCTATGAACGTTTGTATGAACTGTCATAAAAATATTACCGAATTTACAGGAAGTCCAGATTCTACATATGTAGATTATAGTAAAGAATTTTACACAGCTGAAATTAAGAAAATTTACGATGCTGTTGGATGGGATCCTGCTAAACAAGCTTATACAGGTGAAGAAAAACCAGTTAAATGGGTTCGTATTCATAATTTACCTGATTTTGTGTACTTTAACCACTCACAGCACGTTTCGGTTGCAGGTTTAGAATGTCAAACTTGTCACGGACCAGTTGAAACTATGGAGATTATGAAACAATTCTCTCCGTTAACAATGGGATGGTGTGTGAACTGTCACCGTGAAACAGAAGTAAACGTAAAAGGTAACGAGTACTACGCTAAAATTCACGAAGAATTATCTAAAAAATATGGTGTTGAGAAATTAACAGCAGCACAATTAGGTGGTTTAGAGTGTGGTAAATGTCACTATTAATAATAATTTAAGAAGCTAATATATATATACAATGGCATCAAACAAAAAATACTGGAAAAGTGTTGAGGAGCTTAACGAGAACAGTTCTATTGTTGAGAGGCTAAGAAACAATGAGTTTGTTGAAGAAATTCCAACAGAGGATTTTCTTGGAGATAAAAACGCCTTGTCTTCTTCTTCAACATCTCGTAGAGACTTTTTGAAATACGTTGGTTTTTCTACAGCTGCAGCTTCTTTAGCAGCATGTGAAGGGCCGGTTAAAAAGTCTATTCCTTATGTATTCCAACCAGAAGAAATTATCCCTGGAATTGCAGATTACTATGCAACTACAGTGGCTGATGGTTTTGATTTCGTTAACGTGTTAATTAAAACACGTGAAGGTCGTCCTATTAAAGTAGAGAATAACTTTATGGAGAATGCATTAACAGGTGCAAATGCGCGTGTTCATGCTTCTGTATTGTCTTTATATGATAGTTTACGCTTAAAGCAACCTAAAATTAACAGTAAGGAAGCTTCATGGGCAGATGTTGATCAAAAAATAAAAGCAAGCTTAACAAGTGCAACAGGACAAATTGTTTTGTTAACAAACACTATGGCTTCGCCTTCAACAGATAAATTAATTGCAGAATTTAAAACTGCGTACCCAACAGCAAAACATATTGTTTACGACGCAATTGGTGCTGATGCGGCTTTAGATGCTTACCAACAAGCTTACGGTCAACGCGCTTTAGCTGATTATAACTTTGGTAAAGCTGATGTAATTGTTTCTGTAGGTGCTGATTTCTTAGGAGATTGGCAAGGTGGAGGATATGATGGCGATTACGCTAAAGGCCGTGTTCCTAAAAATGGGAAAATGTCTAAACATATCCAGTTAGAGGCTAATATGTCTTTATCAGGTGCAAATGCTGATAAACGTATTCCTTTAACAGTTGCTGAACAAAAATTAGCATTAGTTAAAATTTATAACATAGTTTCCGGTAATGCTGTAAGTGTTGCTAACACTGCTGCCGATGCAGAAGTTGTTAAAGCTGCACAACAATTAAAGGCTGCTGGTAGCACAGGTGTCTTAGTGTCGGGATTAGACGATGTTAACGCACAATTATTAGTTTTCGCAATTAACCAAGCGTTAGGTTCGTTAGCATTTAATCCTGCACAACCTAAATACGTTCGCGGAGGTAATAATAAAGAAGTTGCTCAATTAGTAAAAGATATGAACGCTGGTGCTGTACACACTTTAATTATGAGTGGTGTGAACCCAGTTTATACTTTAGCTAACGGTGCTGCTTTTGCAGAAGGTTTAAAAAAGGTTAAATTATCAGCTTCGTTTACTTTACGTGAAGATGAAACAGCTACTTTAACTACTATTGCTGCCGCTGCACCACATTATTTAGAATCATGGGGTGATGTTCAAGTACGTAAAGGTCACTATTCTATTACACAACCAACTATTCGTCCGTTATTTGAAACTAAACAGTTTCAAGAAGGTTTATTAACTTGGTTAGGTAAAACTGAAAGTTACTACGATTACTTAAAAGCTGCTGGTACAGCCTATACAAATGGTAAAACGTGGAATCAATTAGTTCACGATGGTTTTGTAGCTACCGAAATTACTGGGACTGCTACAGCTTCAGCTGATTTTTCTACTGCTGCAACTACATTAGCTGCAACTAAAAAAGCTGCCGGTTTAGAATTAGTTTTATATTCTAAAACAGGTATGGGTGATGGTCAACAAGCAAACAACCCATGGTTACAAGAGTTCCCAGATCCTATCACACGTGTTTCTTGGGATAACTATTTAACAGTTTCTAAAGCCGATGCTGAAGCGTTAGGAATTGAAAACTTTAACGTTGCTAACGGTGGTTTAAACGGTTCTTATGTTACTTTAAAAGTAGGTACTACTGTTTTAGAAAATGTTCCAGCATTTATTCAACCGGGTCAAGCTAAAGGAACAGTTGGTTTAGCGTTTGGTTACGGACGTAAATCAGCTTTAAAAGAAGAAATGCAAGTAGGTGTTAACGCTTACAAATTATACAACGATTTCAATAATACTCAAATTGTTTCTATTGAAAAAGCTTCAGGCGAGCACGAATTTGCTTGTGTGCAGTTACAAAGAACTTTAATGGGTCGTGGCGATATCGTAAAAGATACTACTTTAGAAATTTTTAATACAAAAGATGCTAAAGTATGGAATGAAAAGCCACATGTATCATTAGATCACCAAACAGTTGAGGCTTCAACAGTTGATATTTGGGAATCTTTTGATCGTTCTGTTGGTCATCATTTCAATTTATCAATCGACTTGAATTCATGTACAGGTTGTGGAGCGTGTGTTATTGCATGTCATGCAGAAAACAACGTACCAGTGGTTGGTAAAGATGAAGTAAGAAGATCACGCGATATGCACTGGTTACGTATCGATAGATACTATTCTTCAGAAGATACGTTTGCAGAAGACGTAACTACTAAGAAAAGTGCACATGGTTTAATGAACAGTATTGAAACTTTTGGTGGATTAGAGCATCCTGCAGATAATCCTCAAGTAGTTTTCCAACCAGTAATGTGTCAGCACTGTAACCACGCACCATGTGAAACAGTTTGTCCAGTTGCTGCTACATCTCACGGTCGTCAAGGTCAAAACCATATGGCATACAACCGTTGTGTGGGTACTCGTTACTGTGCTAACAACTGTCCGTATAAAGTACGTCGTTTCAACTGGTTCTTATACAGCCAAAACGATGCGTTTAATTATCACATGAACGATGATTTAGGACGTATGGTATTAAATCCAGATGTTAATGTACGTTCACGTGGGGTTATGGAAAAATGTTCAATGTGTATCCAAATGACACAAGCAACTATCTTAAAAGCAAAACGCGAAGGACGTGCAGTAAATGCAAATGAATTCGAAGTTGCTTGTTCGGCAGCTTGTTCTTCAGGATCGATGAAATTTGGTGACTTAAATGATAAAGAATCTGAAGTTGCTAAATTATACGAAGACGATAGAAGATATCATTTGTTAGAGCATGTTGGAACAAAACCAAATGTGTTTTACCACGTTAAAGTAAGAAATGTATAAGTATAGTATTAATTAGAAACATTATAAAGGATTATGTCGTCACATTACGAAGCACCCATTAGAAAACCTTTAGTTATTGGTGATAAAACTTATCACGATGTAACGGTAGATGTTGCTAGACCTGTTGAAGGACGTGCTAATAAACAATGGTGGACTGTTTTCACAATTGCTTTAATTGCATTTCTTTGGGGAGCTGGTTGTATGGTATATACAATTGGTACAGGTATTGGTACATGGGGATTAAATAAAACTGTAGGATGGGCTTGGGATATCACCAACTTTGTTTGGTGGGTAGGTATTGGTCACGCTGGTACATTAATCTCGGCTGTATTATTATTATTCCGTCAGAAATGGAGAATGGCTATTAACCGTTCTGCAGAAGCTATGACAATCTTCTCGGTAGTGCAAGCAGGTTTGTTCCCTATTATTCACATGGGACGCCCTTGGTTAGCTTACTGGGTATTGCCTATGCCAAACCAATTTGGATCGTTATGGGTTAACTTTAACTCACCATTATTATGGGACGTATTTGCAATTTCAACATATTTATCTGTATCATTAGTTTTCTGGTGGACAGGTTTATTACCAGATTTTGCAATGTTACGTGATAGAGCTGTTACACCATTTGCAAAAAGAATTTATTCAACTTTATCATTCGGATGGAGTGGACGTGCAAAAGATTGGCAACGTTTTGAAGAAGTATCATTGGTATTAGCTGGTTTAGCTACACCGTTAGTACTTTCTGTACACACTATTGTATCTTTTGACTTTGCTACGTCGGTAATTCCAGGTTGGCATACAACCATCTTACCGCCGTATTTCGTTGCGGGTGCTATCTTCTCTGGTTTCGCCATGGTAAACACTTTGTTAATCATTATGCGTAAAGTTGTAAATTTAGAAGAGTACATTACCATTCAACATATCGAATTAATGAACATCATTATTATGATTACAGGTTCGGTTGTTGGTATCGCATATATTACTGAGTTATGGGTAGCATGGTATTCAGGTGTAGAGTATGAGCAATACGCGTTCCTTAACCGTGCAACTGGTCCTTACTGGTGGTCATATTGGTTAATGATGACATGTAACGTAATTTCTCCGCAAGTTATGTGGTTCAAAAAAATACGTACATCAATCTTAGGATCATTCATTATATCAATTGTAGTAAATATTGGTATGTGGTTTGAACGTTTTGTAATCATTGTAACATCATTACACCGCGATTACTTACCATCATCATGGACAATGTTCCAACCAACGTTTGTAGATGCTGGTATTTATATTGGAACAATAGGTTTCTTCTTTGTATTATTCTTATTATATTCAAGAAGTTTCCCAGTTATTGCACAAGCAGAGGTTAAAACAATTTTAAAATCTTCAGGCGATAACCATAAAAGAGATAGAGAGAACGGTCACCATTCACATAATCATTAATAAATTATGAGTACAAAAGTTATACACGTATTATACAATGATGATGATGTATTAATGGATGCAGTAAAAACAACTCGCGCTGCACATCATCATATCGAAGAGGTTTATACACCTTTTCCTGTACACGGCTTAGATAAAGCTATGGGATTAAAACCAACACGCTTAGCTATCTGTGCATTTATCTATGGTTTATGTGGTTTATCTTTCGCTACCTTTATGATGAATTTTATCATGATACAGGATTGGCCGCAAGATATTGGTGGAAAACCTAGTTTTAGTTATATTCAAAATATGCCTTCATTTGTGCCTATTATGTTTGAATTAACAGTTTTCTTTGCAGCCCATTTAATGGTTATTACTTTCTTTTTAAGAAGTAGATTATGGCCATTTAAAAAAGCTGAAAACCCTGATGTTAGAACAACAGACGACCATTTTTTAATGGAAGTTGCTTTACACGGGAACGAAGAAGAAGCTGTAGCATTCTTTAAAAATACTGGTGCAGTAGAAGTTAAAGTAATCGATAAACATTAGTAGTAAAAATGAAGACTTTATATAAAATAGTTGCGTTGGCAGCAGTTTCAACATTAGCTACATCTTGTTTTAATAAGGAAAAACCTAATTATCAGTTATTTCCTAACATGTACGAGTCTGTAGCATACGAAACGTATTCTGAATCAAGCGCATTTAAAAACGGAAAAGAAGGTCAAATTCCCGCTCAAGGATCAATTAAGCGTGGATTTATGCCTGAAGAGTATGCAAACACACCAGAAGGTTTAGCTTTAGCAAAAGCCAATTTAAAATCGCCTTTAGATTCTTTAAGCGCTGGCGATATGGAAAAAGCTAAAGTATTGTTTACAACTTATTGTGCAATTTGCCACGGTGAAGCAGGAGACGGAAAAGGTAATTTAGTTAAAAGAGAAAAATTCCTGGGAGTACCAAGTTATGCTGAACGTGAGTTAACAGAAGGTGGTATTTATCACGTTGTTACTTACGGATTAAATTCAATGGGTTCACATAAAAACCAATTAACACAACATGAAAGATGGTTAGTTAGTGCTTATGTACTTAAATTGAAATCGGAATTATAAATTGTAAAACTTATTTGAAAGTTTAGATATGTACACATTTTCAGGCAAATTAAAAACCTTTTCTATCATTCTAATGGCTTTAGGTATTGTTGGGATCGTTTACGGTTTTCTTACAACACCAAAATCAATCGAAGAGGTTGAAGCAATTTTAAGCGAGCAACACCACGGTGGGCATGCAACACATGAAGCAACAGCACATGATGCTCATGCTGCAGCTGCTACACACGATGCACACGCAACAACTGCAACGCACGAAGCACATGCAACTGCTACAACAAACGATAGTACTGCACATGCAGTTACTGAAACAGAAGCTCATGCTGAAGTTGCTACAACTACTGCACATGCTGCAAAAGTGGAAGCGCACGATGCTCATGCAGAGCACACAAAACATTTAGAACACGTTTTACACCAGTTGCAAAATAAACCTTGGGCTGCTGTTTATATTGGTTGTATCTTTTTTATGTTAATATCATTAGGTATTTTTACATTTAATCAAATACAATATGCAGCATCAGCTGGTTGGTCACCTGTATTATTCCGTGTAATGGAAGGGTTATCAGCTTACTTATTACCAGGTTCTATTTTATTCTTTTTATTATTGTTAGCTAGTGTAACACACATGAACCATTTATTTATTTGGATGGATGAAAGTGTTGTTGCAAATGACACAATTATTCAAGGAAAAACAGGTTTCTTAAACATTCCTTTCTTTTTAATACGTGCAGTATTATTTTTAGCAGGTTGGAATATTTTTAGAATGTTATCTCGTAAAAATTCATTAGCATTAGATGAAACAGGTGATTTAACTTTCTACAAAAAGAATTTTAAATTAGCTGCAGGTTATTTAGTGTTCTTCATCATTACAGAATCTATCATGTCTTGGGACTGGATTATGTCTATTGATACACACTGGTATTCAACTTTATTTGGATGGTATGTTTTTGCATCATTCTTTGTAACAGGAATTACAATTATTGCATTATCAACTTTATATCTAAAAAATAATGGATATTTAGAATTTGTAAATACATCACATATTCACGATTTAGCTAAATTTATGTTTGGTTTATCAATTTTCTGGACGTATTTATGGTTCTCTCAATTCATGTTAATGTGGTATTCTAACATTCCAGAAGAGGTAACTTATTTTATCTTACGTATTGAAGAGTACAACTTGCCATTCTTTGGTATGTTAGCATTAAACTTTTTGTTGCCTATATTGCTATTAATAAATACTGACTTTAAACGTTTGTCTTGGATAATTGTTATGGCAGGTATTTGTATTATTGCAGGGCACTATTTAGATTTCTTTAACATGATTATGCCAGGTACAGTAGGTGCTTCATGGTTTATTGGTGCAGCCGAAATTGGTTCTGTATTATTCTTTGGTGGTTTATTTATCTTTGTTGGTTTCTCAGCATTAGCTAAAGCTCCATTATTGGCTAAAAACAATCCAATGATTGAAGAAAGTAAACATTTTCATTATTAATATTTAAAGTAATAAACAAATGACGAGTTTATTAATATTAGTTATTGTAGCTTTATTAGGAATTGCAGTATGGCAATTAACTAAGATTTTTGACCTTACAAATAGCAAACTTAACGTTGGCAATGAGTATGAGTCTGAAATTGCTACAGATAAAGACAATAATATCAACGGATATTTAATGTTTGGGTTTTTAGCATTTATTTACATTTTTACTATTTATAGTTGTGTTAAATGGGGATATTTTCCTTTATTGAACAATTCAGCTTCTGAACATGGTAACGATGTAGACCAATTAATGTGGATTACCTTAGTTGTAATTTTCTTAGTACAAATTGTTACTCAGTTTTTATTACATTACTTCGCATTCAAATACCGTGGAAATAAAAACAGAAAAGCAATATTTTTTGCAGATAATGATCGTTTAGAATTTATCTGGACTATTATTCCTGTAATTGTTTTAGCTGGTTTAATTTTATATGGTTTATATGCTTGGAACAACATTATGCACTACGATGAAGAAGAAGAAGTGCTTTATGTTGAAGTTTATGCTAAACAATTTGGTTGGGATATTCGTTATTCAGGTGATGACAATGTTTTAGGTAAAGCCAATGTACGTTTTATTGAAGGTGTTAACGCTGTTGGTGTTGATATGGCAGATCCAAACGCACAAGACGATATCTTAGCTAAAGAATTACACTTGCCAGTTGGTAAAAAAGTTGTTTTAAAAATGCGTTCTCAAGATGTTTTACACTCTGCGTATTTACCTCACTTCCGTGCTCAAATGAACTGTATTCCAGGTATGGTTACTCAATTTATTATGACACCAACTGTTACAACAACAAAAATGAGAGATCGTGAAGAGGTTATAAACCGTGTAAATAAAATTAACGAAGCTAGAAATAAGCACAGTAAAAAACTTATTGAAAAAGGTGAACCAGGTTTAGAACCTTACGTTTTTGATTATATTTTATTATGTAACAAAATTTGTGGACGTTCACACTACAACATGCAAGCAAAAGTTGTTGTAGAATCTGAAAAAGATTTCAATAAATGGTTAAGCGAACAACAAACTTTAGGAAAACAAGTTGCTGAAGAAAAAGCTGCTGCTAAAGCACCAAAAGTTGAAGCACAATCGGCTAAGCCAGAGCAAGCTAATGAAACTGAAATGGCTGTAGATTCTACTGCAGTTGTTGCTCAAGTAATTAAATAATTTGTTTACCAATATAAAACTATTAGTATGTCAGCAGTAGTAGGACACGAATTAACACACGATCATTCACACGATGATCACCACCATAAAGAAACTTTTGTAACAAAGTACATCTTTAGTCAAGATCATAAAATGATTGCTAAACAATTCTTGGTATCAGGTATTGTAATGGGAATCATAGGTATTATCATGTCATTATTATTCCGTATACAAATCGCTTGGCCAGAAGAATCTTTCAAAGTTTTTTCATGGTTATTAGGTGATGATTTTGCACCAGGTGGTGTAATGCGTAATGATATTTATCTTGCATTGGTAACAATACACGGTACAATAATGGTATTCTTTGTATTAACAGCAGGTTTATCAGGTACCTTTTCAAACTTATTAATTCCATTGCAAATTGGTGCACGCGATATGGCTTCAGGTTTCATGAATATGTTATCGTTCTGGATTTTCTTTATCGCATGCGTTGTAATGATTGCATCTTTATTTGTAGAGTCAGGTCCAGCATCAGCAGGATGGACCATTTACCCTCCATTATCAGCTGTTCCAGAAGCTATTCCAGGTTCAGGTACAGGTATGACACTTTGGTTGGTATCAATGGCTTTATTCATTGCACAATCATTAATGGGATCGTTAAATTACGTTGTAACCGTTTTAAATTTACGTACTAAAGGTATGTCTATGACACGTTTACCGTTAACCATTTGGGCATTATTTGTAACTGCTATTATTGGTATTGTATCGTTCCCAGTATTATTATCTGCCGCTTTATTATTAATTATGGATAGAAGTTTTGGTACTTCATTCTTCTTATCTGATATTTATTTAGCAGGCGAAGTTTTACATTACCAAGGTGGTTCACCGGTATTGTTTGAACACTTATTCTGGTTCTTAGGTCACCCTGAAGTATACATTGTAATATTACCAGCAATGGGTATTACATCAGAAGTGATTTCAGCTAACGCTCGTAAGCCAATTTTTGGATACCGTGCCATGATTACTTCAATCTTAGCAATTGCATTCTTATCAACAATTGTTTGGGGTCACCACATGTTTGTATCAGGTATGAATCCGTTTTTAGGATCGGTGTTTACCTTTACAACATTATTAATTGCTATTCCATCTGCTGTAAAAGCGTTTAACTACATTACAACATTATGGAAAGGTAATTTACAAATGAACCCTTCAATGTTATTCTGTATTGGTTTTGTTTCAACATTTATTACTGGTGGTGTAACAGGAATCATTTTAGGAGATTCAACTTTAGATATTAACGTTCACGATACGTATTTTGTTATTGCTCACTTCCACTTAGTAATGGGTATTTCGGCACTTTACGGTATGTTTGCAGGTATTTACCATTGGTTCCCTAAAATGTACGGACGTATGATGAATAAAAACTTAGGTTATATTCATTTCTGGGTAACAGTTGTATGTGCTTACGGAGTTTTCTTCCCAATGCACTTTATTGGTATGGCAGGTTTACCACGCCGTTACTATACAAACTCTGCTTTCCCTATGTTTGACGATATGGTTGATGTAAATATTTTAATTACCATGTTTGCAATTGTAGGTGCTGCATTCCAATTAGTATTCTTATTTAACTTTTTCTATAGTATTTTCTATGGTAAAAAGGCACCAAGAAACCCTTGGAGAGCAAATACATTAGAGTGGACAACACCAGTTGAACATATGCACGGTAACTGGCCAGGTGCAATACCTGAAGTACACCGTTGGCCTTATGACTACTCTAAACCAGGTTACGAAGAAGATTTTGTTCCACAAACAGTGCCATTACGTGATGGCGAAAAAGATGGTGGACACCATTAATATACTTTAACTCCCGCATTTATGTGGGAGTTTTTTTATCTTGTTTATTGAAACTATGAATGCGTTAATACCCAAATGTATTACTACGGCGCACGGTATGGAGTTTATGCTGAGCCCGACGAAGTAACCCAAGAATCAGTATATTTGTAAGTGTGGATCCGCTGGCGGAGCAGACTATGGAGCCTTATCAGTATGTAAGTAATAACCCCGTAAATATGATTGATCCAAATGGATTAGAACCAATTCCGTGGTCTTTAAAAACTATTTTAACAGATGGACGAAAACCTTGGCAATGGTATAGTTACGGATATGGTTCATATGATAAATCGACATTTAACTCGGCTGCGAAATATAACACCAATAATTTAAGGTCAAGTGCTTATCAATCCGTTTATCAAAGAAATGCATACTATGGTTGGGCTCAAAGTCAAGCTGATGCAAAAGGTTATAATTCTAAGTGGTTCGGTGCAGCTCAATTGGTTACAGGATTTAGAGGCGTTGGTGGAACTGAAATACCAGATGCTGGAATGTTTTCTAGCTCTAATGTTGATAAATTTCTTCAAGGGGGTAACAAGTTTCTTTTTTCCCACAATATGAAGAATGCAAAAGATTTATTAGCAGATGGTAAGTTACCAGGGGGTTTTACTGATGCTAAAGGTGTTGCTCAATCATTTAAAGGATTAACAGGAATAGCTTTGGATTATAAAATGGTGGAATTTGAACAGTCTAAAGTTCAAGAATATATCAATAACTATAAAGGGAAAGATATTGATTCAATTATCTCAGGAATTAATGATTTGATGCGTAGTTCTATTGGTCCAGGTGATGTGAAGGATGTAATGAAAGATCATTTTGATAGTGGAAAATCATTTAATTTTAAGAACTATGACGACAGAGTTAAATTAGGAAAGGAATTAATTAATAAAGCACATAATGAATAAGATTATAAGTTTCTCAATATTATATATCAGTCTGTTTATTACTGAAATATTAATCGTTTTTACTTCATTATTATTAATTAATTCCATCCAACATGGTTTCGACTTGTTTTTCGTAAGAGGAGCCTGGCGTGATACAGGATTGTGGAGTTTTTGGAGAGTATTATTTTATGGATTTCCTTTAATAATACTGTATTTTTCGTTGTTTAAATACGTTGAAAATATGAAACTATATAAACCGTTATTATTCTCATTTTTTAATTTGTTAGTGTATGTTGGTTTATCGGTTTTATCAAGACTTATTTGGGGTAAAAATGTTCCACTGCCACCAGAAGGAATGATGTTTTGGATAACTTCTATATCGATAATTTTAAGTCCAATAATTTTAGGACAAATACCATACTTTAGACGTTTAATGGATAGTATGTAAACAAAAATTTCCGATCACCCCCACGCTGGCCCCCGGTAATGTATCAAATGTGTTGATGAAATTTGAAACCCTTGAAAACTGTTGCTTTTTAAGCTAAAAATGCATAATTTAATAAAAATAAAGACGGACATTTGTTCATACATTGTGTAAAGTTTCCATACTTTAAGCTAAATCATACAAAATTACATTTATGCATTTGCATGCATCCAAAGTTTTATATCGTTTTAATAATATGCTTTTTTACTACATATGCATTTAAAAATGAAAGCCCGGTACTAAATTTTAGTACCGGACTTTTTTTTATAATTAATTTATCTGATAATTTTTTTAGTTATAGATTCTTCATTATCAAAAACTAGTTTCAAAAAGTAAACACCATGTTCAAAATTAGTTAAATCAATGCTGTTGTTATTTGTTTTTAATTGTTCTTTGTTAATTGTTTTAACCAATTTTCCATTGGCTGCATAAATAATAATATTGTTTATTACTGCATCGTTTTCATCAATTCTTAATAAATCAGTAACAGGGTTCGGATAAACTTTAATTTTGTCATTTATCAAATTGTCAAGTGTAGAAGCATTAATATTGTGCTCCACCACATAATAAAGCATGTTGCCGTCATTCACATCATTCCATTGTCCGGCAACACCTAATGGCCAATTAGTTAAAGCAATAGCTAAACCATCTTGCCCGTTAGTGCCAAAGTTGTCGGGTTCATTTCCCCAATTGTTATATAAACCACCAACAGGACTTCCGGTTTTAGTACCTTGCCAAAATTGTGTACCAACCGCATCGTTATTTCCATCCCAAATCCACATGCCTTCAGTAGCCATGTCATTACCTCCAATCCATGCATAAGCGGCACCACCACCATCGGGCGCAGTAGTGTTACTGGTTGTAATACCTGCATTGGTATTTAACTGGTTAAAAATAGCTGTTTGTTCAGCTGCATCATTAATTTCGGCTAAATATCCGCCTCTTTCTACGGCACAAGCTGCCGCGTTTACCCAAGTTTTCTTTTCTTTAATTATTTCATACGTTTTACCATTATAAGTAAACGAATAAATATTTGAAGTATTGGCACATTGACCAAATATTGAACTGCTGCCCAATATACAAGCATAGCCCAAAAATAATAGTTTGTAAATTTTTGCACTCATAGTTTTGTAGTTTTTATTATGTTTGATAAATTATTTATTGTTTTATAAAGGTGTTTTTGTCAAATGTACAATATTTTGCATGAATATTAACATTTTTTTTATATTTATTGCTAAAGTGTTTTAAAGTAAATAAAGTATGGTTTTTGCATTCGCAAAGTTGTTACCGCTTTAAGGTGTTAACAAAAGATTAATAAATTTAATTACCTTTGTTAGACACGTACATATAGTGCATCATTAAAAATCAATTTAAATAAAATTAATGGAAGAACTTATATATTTACTTAATGATATAGTTTGGAGTAAGGTTTTAATAGCCCTTTGTCTTTTTTCAGGGCTTTTTTTTAGTATCAAATTACGTTTCCCTCAAATTAGAATGTTTCGTGAAATGGTTCGATTGTTATTTGTAAAAGAAACATCAGCTCAAGGAATATCTTCATTCCAAGCATTTACTTTGGCAATTTCTGGCAGAATTGGAACTGGAAACATAGCGGGAGTTGCAACCGCAATTGCTATGGGTGGTCCTGGTGCTGTATTTTGGATGTGGGCAATAGCTTTTTTAGGAAGTGCTTCGGCAATTATAGAAGCTACCCTTGCGCAATTGTATAAAGAAGTTAGTGAAGAAGAATTTAGAGGAGGGCCTGCATATTATATTTTAAAAGGACTTAACAATAAATTTTTAGCTGCATTATTTGCAATAGTTACTGTTGTAAGTTGTGGTTTTTTGTTGCCAAGTGTACAAAGCAACAGTATAGCATTAGCTGTTGAAAAAGCGTTTCGTGTAGATGTTGTTTATACTGCCTTAGCAATATGTTTATTGTTAGCGTTAATTATTATAGGTGGCGTTAAACGTATTAGTAAAGTAGCCGAAGTTGTTGTGCCATTTATGGCAATAAGTTATATAATAATGGCTGTTGTTATTATTGTACTAAATATAAACGAAGTGCCTGCAACGTTTGCACTAATATTTAAATCGGCATTTGCTGTTGATGCTACTTTTGGTGGTATAATAGGTGCTGCAATTAGTTGGGGTGTACAAAGAGGTATTTATAGTAACGAAGCAGGTCAAGGTACGGCTCCACATGCTGCTGCTGCTGCCGAAGTTTCACATCCGTATAAACAAGGTTTGGTACAAGGATTTTCGGTGTATGTTGATACCCTTTTTGTATGTACAGCTACCGCGCTAATGATACTTTTTACCAATCAATACAATGTTTTAAACGATACTTCGGGGTTTATTGTTGAAAATATTCCCGGGGTTGAACCTGGTGCTGCTTTTACACAAAGCGCCATTAGTCAGCACTTTCCTGCAATTGGCGATGCTTTTGTAGCTGTAGCCTTAATGTTTTTTGCTTTTACAACTATCATGGCTTATTATTATATTGCCGAATCAAATATCGATTTTCTTTTTAACGGAAAAAAACTTCAAATAGGAATTTGGTTTTTAAGAGGTTTAATTATTATTTCAACTTATTTAGGTTGTGTAAAATCGGCAAAATTAGCTTGGACTTTAGGCGATATTGGTGTTGGTTTAATGGCATGGATAAACTTAGTTGCAATTTTGTTTCTTTATAAAAAAGCTATTAAAGTGGCAAAAGATTACGAAAATCAACTTAAATATAACAAATCACCACGTTTTAATGCTAGTGTTACTAAAATAGAAAATGCTGATTTTTGGGTTAATAAAGAATAATTTTTTAATATAGCTGTAAGTTTTGTTGGGATATAGTTACAGCTTAGATATTTAAAATACAGTACAAATTTGTTGTATTTTTTATACATTTGAAATCAATAAAAAATAGAAAAAAATGGAATTTAATTTTGTTGCAATACTACTAGCAGCCTTTTCATCGTTAGTAGTTGGGTTTATTTGGTATAACCCTAAAGTATTTGGAACTGTTTGGATGAATGAAACAGGTATGACCGAAGAAAAAGCTAAAAAAAGCAATATGGCTTTAACGTTATTTTTTGCATTTGTGTATGCGTTTTTTATTGCTTTTATACTACAGTTTTTAGTTATTCACCAATTTGGTGTTTTTGGAGTTGTGGGAGGCAATGTTGAAAACGAAGCTTATAAAGCCTTTATGACCGAAGAAAACCTAAATGCTTTTAGATCCTTCAAACACGGTATGCTACACGGTGCTTTTACTGGTTTGTTTTTTGCATTGCCTGTTGTTGGTGTTGGTGCTTTGTTTGAACAAAAAAGTTTTAAATACGTACTTGTTTCAGGTGGCTACTGGGTAGTAACTTGTATGGTTATGGGCGGAATTATTTGCGCAATGAAGTAATTAAATTTTAAATAACTTACTATAGTTCTTGAATGTTTTTTTTCAAGGACTATTTTTTTTAAAACAATATCGTGAGTCAATTAATTACTTATAGCGTTTATCATTCATACCAAGAAATAGCTCCATTTAATTTTGAAACGGATTCCGTATTCTTGTCTAAAACGTATTTTGAAGCACTAGAAAAAAGTGCTCCAAAAAACATGAAATGCCATTTTATTTTGCTTTTTCAAAATCAAAAAGTGGAAGGGGTAGCATTAGCTCAGTTTTTAGATTTAAATCATTTAGCATCTTTTGGTGAACGCGATAAATGCTTAAAATCATTAGTGCGTAATTTTGTGTTTAAAAATTTTTCGTCGCACGTTTTATTTATAGGAAACAATATGCTATCGGGGCAAAACGCATTTTGGGTTTCACCAACTATTAACAAAAGCCAAGCGATTACGCATATAAAAAATGCTTGTTTAGATATTATAGCGCACTATAAAAAAGCAGGAATTAAAATACATATTACAACTTTTAAAGATTTTGAAAAAGAAGAATTAACCTATTTTACCGATTCGTATTTTTTAGATAATTATTGTTTTTCAACCCAGCCCAATATGCAGTTTTCTATTTTAGAAAATTGGACTACCGAAAACGATTATGTAATGGCTTTAAGCAAAAAATACCGCGATCAGTACAAACGTTCGCGTAAAAAGTGTGACGAAGTTGTAAAGAAAAAAATGCACTTACATGATATCGTTCAACATCAAAAAAAAATGTATGAATTGTATTATTATGTGGCTAAAAACGCACCTTTAAACACCTTTTTTTTAAAGGAAAATCATTTTGAAATACTAAAAAAACAACTGCACGATTCATTTTTAGTTTATGGATATTTTTTAAACAACGAATTAATTGGTTTTAACACCCTAATTAAAAACGGAGCCATTATGGAAACTTATTTTTTAGGATATGATGACAGGTTTCAAAAAGAAAAAATGCTGTATTTAAACATGTTGTATGATATGGTGGGTTATTCTATTAAAAAAGGATTTTCGAAGATTATTTTTGGTCGTACTGCATTAGAAATTAAAAGTTCAGTTGGTGCCGAACCTACTGAAATGTTTGGTTTTATAAAACACAGTAATAAAATTATTAATTACTTTATGCCTAAATTATTTCCGTATTTTGATCCAAAAGTAAGTTGGACAAAAAGAAGCCCGTTTAAATAAAGGTTTATTTTTTGCGTAAAATAATTAGCTTTTCAGATAATTCAATTAAATCAAAACCAAAATTTAGGGCAATAAATTCAAAAGTTTTAAATGTATAAATAAAAACATGCGTTAAATCTTTGCGGTAATACCAGTTTGTAAAATCGGTTTGTTGGTTGAACAAATGTGTTTTAATAAGTAATAAACCATTGGGTTTTAATAAACCATATAGCTTTGTTATTTCGGCAAAAGGGTTGTAAAAATGCTCAAAAACTTCGCAGCTAAAAATAAAATCATAGGTGTAATTTAAATAGGCAGTGTCAGGGTAAAAATAAGGGTCGTATAAATGTACGCAAAACCCTTTTTCGGTTAATTGTTTTGTAATAACAGGACCTTTACCACAGCCATAATCTAAACCAAGCATATTTGGTTTGCAAAGTTTTAAAATGGCATTTGTTACAGGGGCTGTGAAATTTTGGTAGCCTGTATCGTTTACGTCATTATGGTGTTGTTCGTAGTGTTTTTTTTCATTTTCGGCAGTAAAAAATAAATCATTACGTTTTACATATCCATTGCAAGTGCTGCAAATAAAATACACATCATCCATTTTATCAACAAGCACCGTATTACACAATGTACAATTCATATTTTTTGTTTTAAAGATAATTCACTTTACGTTAACGAGCAATCCATAAAAAAAGCAAATTTTTTTGTTTTGTAAAAATAGTATCTTTGTACTTATGAACGAACATTTAAATCCAACCAATAAAAATTATTCAAACGAAGAAATCGACGTTGAAAAAAAACTTCGTCCGCTTTCGTTTGATGATTTTGCCGGTCAAGATCAAGTATTAGAAAACTTAAAAGTATTTGTAAAAGCAGCCAATTTGCGTGGCGAAGCTTTAGATCATACCTTGTTTCATGGGCCACCCGGTTTAGGAAAAACAACGTTATCTAATATTTTGGCGAACGAATTAAATGTTGGCATAAAAATAACATCGGGACCCGTGTTAGATAAACCAGGCGATTTAGCAGGTTTGTTAACTAATTTAGAAGAGCGCGATATTTTATTTATTGATGAAATACACCGTTTAAGTCCGGTTGTTGAAGAATATTTGTACTCTGCAATGGAAGATTTTAAAATTGATATCATGATAGAATCGGGACCAAATGCACGCACCGTACAAATTAATCTAAATCCGTTTACGTTGGTGGGTGCCACTACACGTTCGGGCTTATTAACAGCACCAATGCGTGCCCGTTTTGGTATACAAAGTAGGTTGCAATATTATAATATCGAATTGTTATCAACCATTGTAGAACGCAGCGCTACCATTTTAAAAGTACCTATTGATATGGAAGCTGCTATAGAAATTGCAGGTCGTAGCCGTGGAACTCCACGTATTGCCAATGCGTTGCTGCGACGAGTGCGCGATTTTGCACAGATTAAAGGAAATGGGCGAATCGATATCGAGATTTCGCGTTTTGCTTTAAAAGCCTTAAATGTTGATAAATATGGGTTAGACGAAATGGATAACAAAATTTTATCAACCATTATAGAAAAATTTAAAGGTGGACCAGTTGGCTTATCAACACTTGCTACAGCTGTGTCTGAAAATGCCGAAACAATAGAAGAAGTGTACGAACCTTTTTTAATTCAAGAAGGTTTTATTTACCGCACGCCACGCGGACGCGAAGTAACCGAAAAAGCCTATAAACACTTAGGGAAACAAAACTTGGGCAAGCAATCGGGTTTGTTTAACAATTATGAATAACAAAGAAAAATATACCCAATTTATAAAACAAAAAGCCCAAGAATTGGGCTTTTCTTATTGTGGCGTTTCGCAAGCAACTTTTTTAGAGGAAGAAGCTCCACGTTTAGAAAGTTGGTTAAAAAATAACATGCACGGCGAAATGAAATATATGGAAAATCATTTCGATAAACGGTTAGATCCACGTTTGTTAGTCCCTGGTGCAAAATCGGTGGTTTCTTTATTGTTGAATTATTTTCCTGCCCAACAGCAAAATCCCAATGCGTATAAAATCTCAAAATACGCGTACGGCGAAGATTATCATTTTATTATAAAAGACAAATTAAAAGATTTGTTGCACTTTATTAACGATGAAATAGGTGCCGTTGATGGAAGGGTTTTTGTAGATTCGGCTCCGGTGTTAGATAAAGCTTGGGCGGCAAAAAGCGGTTTAGGTTGGGTTGGTAAAAACAATAATTTAATAAGAAAATCACACGGTTCTTTCTTTTTTGTAGCCGAATTAATTATTGATTTAGAATTGATGTACGATACCGCTACAACCAATCATTGCGGGTCGTGTACAGCTTGTATCGATGCGTGCCCTACACAAGCCATAGAATCGCCTTATGTGGTAAACGGTAGCAAATGTATTTCGTATTTAACCATTGAATTAAAAGACGCCATACCTAACGAGTTTGCAGGCAAATTAGATGATTGGATGTACGGTTGCGACGTATGCCAAGATGTGTGTCCGTGGAACCGTTTTGCAACCCCACATAACGAACCTCTTTTTCAACCAAAACCCGAATTAATTAACTACAACAACCAACAATGGACCGATTTAACCAATGAATTATTCAACGAAATTTTTAAAAAATCGGCGGTTAAACGCACCAAGTTTTCGGGGTTAATGAGGAATGTTACATTTTTAAATTACAAAAACAATAAAAAATAGCAAAAAAGTGTTTTGTTCTTGTTTAATGCTTGTTATATTTGTTACTTATCAAAAAACGAAATCATGCACAAAGATTCAAAACGAAGAGAAGCATTATTATACCACGCAAAACCAAAACCCGGCAAAATTGCTGTGGTACCTACCAAACCATATAGCACCCAACGCGATTTAGCTTTAGCCTATTCACCAGGGGTTGCAGAACCTTGTTTAGAAATTGAAAAAAATCCTGAAAACGCTTATAAATACACCGCAAAAGGTAATTTAGTTGCGGTAATTAGTAACGGTACAGCCGTTTTAGGTTTAGGCGATATTGGCGCACAAGCATCAAAACCTGTTATGGAAGGTAAAGGCTTGTTGTTTAAAATTTTTGCCGATATCGACGTTTTTGATATTGAATTAGATACAAAAAATATCGACGAGTTTGTGAACATCGTTAAAGCGTTAGAACCTACTTTTGGCGGTATTAATTTAGAAGACATTAAAGCACCCGAATGTTTTGAAATTGAGCGCAGACTTAAAGAAGAAATGAACATTCCGGTAATGCATGACGACCAACACGGTACCGCAATTATATCGGGTGCCGCATTAATTAACGCTTGCGAACTTCAAAATAAAAACATTAAAGACGTTAAAATTGTTGTAAACGGTGCAGGTGCAGCAGCTATTTCATGTACACAAATGTACATTTCGGTTGGTGCTTTAAAAGAAAACATTGTAATGCTTGATAGCAAAGGTGTAATTCGTACCGATCGTGAAAATTTAGATCCATCTAAAGCAGTTTGGGCTACTAATCGCGATATTTATACTTTAGAAGACGCCATGAAAAATGCCGATGTGTTCATTGGTTTATCGGCTGCTAATGTACTTTCGCCCGAAATGTTAAAAACTATGGCGCCTAACCCAATTGTATTGGCAATGGCTAACCCAAATCCCGAAATTGCTTACGATTTAGCAATGGCAACACGTGAAGATATTATTATGGGGACAGGTAGATCTGATTTTCCTAACCAAGTAAACAATGTATTAGGTTTTCCATTTATTTTCCGTGGTGCGTTAGATGTACGTGCTACAAAAATTAACGAAGAAATGAAACTGGCAGCCGTTTATGCTTTGGCAAAATTAGCTAAAGAATCGGTGCCTGAACAAGTAAATATTGCTTACGGCGAACGCAAATTAAGTTTTGGTAAAGATTATATTATTCCTAAACCGTTTGACCCACGTTTAATGACCGAAATTCCGCCTGCAGTTGCTAAAGCTGCTATGGAATCGGGTGTTGCAACAGAACCTATCGCAAATTGGGAAACATATCGCAATGAATTGTCAGATCGTATGGGGTCCGATAATAAATTAGTACGTTTATTAATGAATCGTGCTAAAACCGATCCTAAAAAAGTAGTTTATACAGAAGCAGATCATTTAAATGTTTTAAAAGCTGCGCAAATTGCTTATGAAGAAGGTATTGCAATTCCAATTTTATTAGGTAATAAAGAAATTATTTTAGAACTGAAAGAAGAAATTGGTTTTGATGCCGATGTAATGATCATTGACCCTAAAACCGATGAAGAAAATGAACGCAGAATACGTTATGCTGAATTTTTCTGGCAATCACGCGAACGTAGAGGTATTACTAAAATAGATGCTGAAAAATTAATGCGCGATCGCAGTTATTTTGCGTCGATGATGGTGTTACAAGGCGAAGCCGATGCCATGCTTTCGGGCTATTCACGCAGTTATCCAACTGCTTTAAAACCGGTTTTAGATTTAATTCCACGCATCAACGGTGTATCAAAAGTAGCGTCAACAAACTTAATGTTAACTAATCGCGGACCTTTGTTTTTAGCCGATACAGCCGTAAACCCAAACCCAACTGCCGAAGAAATAGCTAAAATTGCGGTTATGACAAATCATACCGTTAAAATGTTTGGTTTTGATCCAGTTATTGCTATGATTTCTTACGGTAACTTTGGATCGTCTAAAGAAGAAACGCCTAAAAAAATGCGTAAAGCAGTTGAAATTCTTCACGAAAATTATCCAGATATGATTGTTGATGGCGAAATACAAATTGATTTTGCGTTAAACCAAGAAATGTTAAAGGATAAATTTCCGTTTTCTAAATTAGTGGGCAAAAAAGTAAATACAATGGTTTTTCCTAATTTAGATACGGCAAATACTACTTATAAAATGCTTAAAGAATTAAACGAAACTACATCAATTGGACCTATTTTATTAGGGCTTGATGCACCTGTTCACGTATTTCAATTAGGCGCAAGTGTAGATGAAATGGTAAATATGACAGCTGTTGCGGTTATTGATGCCCAACAAAAAATATTACGCAAAAAAGGTATTATGCTATAAAAAGCTTTGCCAAAGCCCGTAAACGTTTTTTTGTTAATAAAATTTTCTATTTTTGATAAAAATTAATTGAAAAAAAATGATTGCGTTTTTAAAGGGCAGATTGGTAGAGAAAACTCCAACAGATATAATTATAGATTGCAACGGAATTGGATATCAAGTTCATATTTCGTTGCATTCTTATTCTTTAATAAAAGATAACGAAGCAATTCAAATATATACATACCTACAAATTAAAGAAGACGCCCATATTTTATATGGCTTTATGGATAAGGTAGAACGTGAATTGTTTAAACTACTTATTTCTGTTTCGGGTATAGGTGGCAACACAGCCCGAAATATGCTATCGTACGTTGCACCTAACGATTTAATTCATGCCATTGCAACAAACGATGTTAAAACCATACAATCAATTAAAGGAATTGGCTTAAAAACAGCACAACGGGTAATTATAGATTTACAAGAAAAAGTACAAAAATTATACGGTTTAGAAGATTTATCTGCACCTTTAAACAATACAAATGCAGAAGAAGCGTTATCTGCTTTAGAAGTACTTGGATTTGTACGCAAAGCTACCGAAAAAGTAGTTAAAAATATTGTGGCACAAAATCCTGAAATTACAGTAGAACAAATTATTAAATCAGCATTAAAAAGTTTGTAAGATTTTGAAAGCATCTTCACCAATACATATTTTACTAAAGTATTTATTCTTTATAATTCTAATAGGATGTCCAGCGCCTGTTTTTGCTCAGGTTGATGATCCTGCGGATGACTCAGTAGTTATTCGCGGTGCTATTACGCTTAAAGATGTAGATACAATCATGAAAATGTATACATACGATCCACTTACCGATCGATACATTTACACGGTTACTAATAACGAATATAATTTAGAATTTCCCATGGTGCTTACTCGTAAACAATACGAGGATGTTTTGCTTAAAGCTGCCATGCGTGAATACTACGCCAAACGAATTGCTGCGGGGCAAGACCGATTAAGTGAAGAAGAAAAAAAAGATTTATTACCAGGCTATTATGTTAATTCAAAACTATTCGAATCTATTTTTGGGGGTAATACAATAACCGTAAAACCAAGCGGAACTGTTGAGTTAGATTTGGGAATGCGCTATTCTAAACAAGACAATCCCATTATATCGCCACGCAACCGTCGTACTTTTGCTTTAGATTTTAACCAACGCATAAACCTTAGTTTACAAGGTAAAGTAGGTACCCGTTTAAGTACCGATATTAATTTTAACAATCAGGCAACTTTAGATTTTCAAAAGCAATTGCTAAAATTAAAATACGAACCCGACGAAGATGCTATTTTACAAGGTTTAGAAGTTGGTAACGTAAGCATGCCTGTAAACAATTCATTGGTACGTGGTGCGCAAAATTTATTTGGTGTAAAATCAAAACTACAATTTGGTAGAACCACATTAACGGGGGTGTTTTCGCGCCAAACTTCAGAGCGTAAAACTATTGTTGCCGAAGGCGGCGGAACGGTTCAAAACTATGAAATGTTTGCTTTAGATTACGAGCAAAATAGAAACTTTTTCCTTTCACAATTTTTTAGATATCAATACGATAAAGCACTTAAAAACTATCCGTATATTGATAGTCGTGTACGTATTACGCGTGTAGAATTGTGGGTAACCAATCGTCAAAATCGTGTTGCGCAAACCAACAACAACATGCGTAACATTATAGCTATACAAGATTTAGGTGAAGCGCGTTTAAGTAATGCTGCTACCGATAGAATTGTTGGGATTGATGTAACTGCAAATCCAACTTTCTTTGGCTCATCGCAAGTTGATGCGCCTGTTGATAACAGCAACAACCAGTTTAATCCCGAAGCTATTGGATCCAACTTTTTAAACGATGGTATCCGACAAATAAATACTGCGCAAAACGGTTTTAATATTTCTGTAACCGAAGGGCGCGATTATTCTAAACTTGAAAATGCACGAAAATTAAACGAAAACGAATTTAAGTTTCATCCGCAATTAGGTTATATTACTTTACAACAACCTTTAAATAATGATGAGGTTTTAGGGGTAGCTTTTGAATATACTATTGGTGGAAAAGTGTATAAAGTGGGTGAGTTTGGTACCGATGGTGTTGATGCTACTGTTATTGGGCAAGATGGTAATAATCAGGATATTCCAACTACACAAAGTTTGGTGGTAAAAATGCTAAAAAGTACTTTAGCATCGGTAAATGAACCTGTTTGGGATTTAATGATGAAAAACATCTATCAAATTCCAAATACCCGTTTCTTAGAACGCGATGGTTTCCGCTTAAACATTATGTACACCGATCCGCAGCCGTTAAATTTTATCTCTCCGGTTGAAGGTACAACTTTGCCACAAGGTGTTGCCGATACACCTTTACTAAACGTATTTAATTTAGACCGTTTAAATGCAACCAACGATCCTCAAAACGGAGGTGATGGTTGGTTCGATTATATATCTACAAATCCAACAAGTAGCCCAACTTCAGGTTCAAACCAAAATCAAGGAGGGTACAATAACAGCGGGCCTTTACAAAATACAAATAAGTTTGAAGGTATTACGATTGATGAAGAAGGTGGAAGGGTGATTTTTACAACGGTTGAACCATTTGGTGAGCATTTGTTTAAAAAATTAGCTACCAATACTTCCGAAGATTATAATGTGGATGCCAGTTACAATGCCAATCAAAAAAAGTATGTGTATAAAAACATGTACCGCAACACTTATGTGAAGGCATTGCAAGAAAACGAAAAAAATAAATTTCAATTAAAAGGTAAATCTACAAGTGCATCTGGCGATGGTATTCCAATTGGTGGTTTTAACATAGCACAAGGCTCGGTAACTGTTACAGCAGGCGGTAGGGTTTTGGTTGAAGGTGCAGATTATACCGTAGACTACCAACGCGGTATGGTGCAAATTTTAGATCCAGGTTTAAAACAAAGCAACACACCTATCGAAATTTCGGTTGAAGAAAACTCAATGTTCAACCAAACACGTCGTTCCTTTTTTGGGGTACATGTAGATCATCAAGTAAACGAAAAATTAATTTTAGGAGCTACGTATTTGCGTTTACAAGAACAGCCATTAACCGTAAAAACCAATTACGGCGAAGAATCGGTAAACAATACTATTTATGGGTTTAATGCAAATTACACTACCGATTTACCATTCTTAACACGTTGGGTAAACAAATTGCCAAATATTGACACCGATGTAATGTCTACCTTAAACTTTAAAGGAGAATTTGCATATTTAAAGCCAGGTGCATCGCGTTTAGATCAATTAAATGGTGAGGCAACTTCATACATAGAAAATTTTGAAGGTACACAAAGTAATATCGATGTGTTAAATCCTACCATGTGGTTTTTATCATCGGTACCAGTTGGTTTTGGAGAGAATTTTACCGATTTACAATCAGGTTATCGTCGTGCAAAAATGTCGTGGTACATTGTAGATCAAATTTTTTACAATCAATACCGCCGCCCCGATAATATAAGCGATGGCATGTTGTCATCAAATAAAACCCGCCGCATTAATAAAGAAGAGTTGTTTCCAACTATGAATGTGGCAAATGGTGAATTGCTTACCATAAATCCATTAAACTTAACCTATTATCCAGAAGAACGTGGACCTTATAATTTTAATCCGCAGTTTTTAACAAATAACAAATTGCCTAACCCAAATCAAAACTGGGCAGGTATTATGCGTTCCATTGCGTCAACAAATTTTGAGCAAGCAAATGTAGAGTATATCGAGTTTTGGATGATGGATCCATACACGGGTAATGCTGGCGATACTGCCGATCCTGGCAATACAGGTAAAGTGTTTTTTAACTTAGGTTATATTTCAGAAGATATTTTACAAGACGGTTTAAAACAATACGAAAACGGATTGCCTACACCTTCAAATAATACGCCTACAATAAGTTCTGCTTGGGGTAAAGTACCTGCTTCAACCGCTTTAATTTACGCTTTTGATGCCGAAGGTGGAAATCGTCCGTACCAAGATGTTGGTTTAGATGGTTTAAATGATGCCGAGGAAAAAACTAAATTTTCGTCATTTGCGGCTTTCCCAGATCCTGCTGCAGATAATTATGAGTTTTTCTTAACGGCGCAGGGCGATATTATTTCTCGTTACAAAAATTACAACGGCTTACAAGGCAATACGCCAATACAATTTACCGATACAAACAGGGGAAATAGCAACTTACCCGATGTAGAAGATATTGATAACGATAATACCATGAATACCATAAATGCGTATTATCAATATGAAGTTAATGTAACACCAAACCCAGTTATTGGTCAAAATTATGTGGTTGATGTTCGCACAACTACCGAAAAGTTTTTAAATGGCAATTCTACACCAGTTAAATGGGTACAATACAAAGTGCCTATAGTTGCTAGTCCTGATTATGCTATAGGAGCCATTTCTGATTTACAATCGGTACGTTTTATGCGTATGTTTTTAACCGGATTTACAGATGAGGTTACCTTGCGTTTTGGTACTTTAAATTTAGTGCGAAGCGATTGGCGTAGATATACCAATAATTTAGTTGAAGATCCCGATGTTATAGTTCAAGGTACCAACACAGGTTTTGATGTTACAACCTTAAATATTTTAAACAATTATTCGCGTACACCTATACCGTATGTGTTGCCACCTGGTATTGTTCGCGAGCAAATTAACCAAAATAATAGCATCATCAATCAAAACGAACAAGCTTTGTCGTTACGTGTTTATAAAGCCAATGCAACTACAACACCAAACGGTTTAGAACCTGAAGATTCACGTGCTGTATTTAAAAATGTAGGTAATATTGATATGCGTCAGTACAATAAACTTAGAATGTTTATTCATGCCGAAGCATTAGAAGATCAAACAGATAATACCCGTTTGAAAGACGATGAAATGGTTGCTTTTATTCGTTTTGGTAACGATTTTACAAATAACTTTTATCAAGTTGAAATTCCATTAAAAGTAACCGAATGGGGTGCATCTATTGCCGAAGAAATTTGGCCACTTGCTAACGAAATTGAGTTGCAGTTAGAATTACTTACAAAGTTAAAGCTAATGCGTAACCGCGATAATAACCAAGATCCAAGTTTTATTTATTTTAAAAACGAAGACGAAATTGCGCCTGAATTAGCATCAAAACTAAACAAATTGCGCATTGGTATTAAAGGAAATCCAAATTTTGGAATGTTGCGTACCATAATGATTGGTATTAGAAACAATACCAAAGTGTTGTATACCGACCGTTTAGAGCAACCTCGTGATATTCGCGGAGAAGTGTGGTTTAATGAATTACGTATGTCAGACATGACAAACAAAGGCGGTTGGGCTGCAGTAGCTACAGTTGATGCTAAAATCGCCGATTTTGCTTCGGTAACAGCATCGGTAAACAAGCAAACTGTTGGTTTTGGAGCTTTAGAACAAGGACCGCAAGAACGCAGCCGCGAAGATATTTTTAATTACAATGTAACAACTGCTGTTAATGCGCACCAAGTGTTACCTAAAAATTGGAAATTAAACATACCGTTTAGTTATTCTGTTTCCGAAGAAAAAATTACACCAGAATACGATCCGAATGATCCGGATATTCGTTTAAAAACAAAAATAGACGATGCCCAATCTGCCGAAGAGCGCAAGTTGATAAAAGACCGTGCAATTGAATATACCAAGCGTACAAGTATCAATTTTATAGGTGTTAACAAACAGCGTGGTCAAAATCAAAAACAACATTTTTACGATATTGAAAACATTACGCTATCACATTCATTTAATGAAGTGCAGCAACATAATTTTGAAATTGATCGATTGTTAGATCAACAAGCACGCTCGTCGTTAAATTACGCGTATGTATTTAAACCATGGAGTATAGAACCATTTAAGAAAGCAGAAAACTTTAAAAAGAAAAAGTATTTTAAATTGTTTAGTGATTTTAATTTGAATATTTTACCAAATAGCTTAACGTTTCAGTCTGATATTTTACGCCAATACAATCAACAAAAATTTAGAATGATTGATGTGGACGGTATTGAAATTCAACCATTGTATCGCCGTAATTACTTTTTTAATTACAACTACGGGGTAAGTTTTAATTTTACCAAGAATTTAGCGGTAAATTACACGGCAAATAACAACAATGTGGTGCGTAATTTTATGGACGAAAACCGTAATGTAGATAATTCATTAGACATTTGGGATGGATATTTTGACCCAGGTACACCTAATGTACGTTTACAAAGTTTAGAGTTAAATTACAAATTGCCGTTAGATAAAGTTCCGTTTTTAGCTTTTGTTACTGCCGATTATTCTTATAAAGGTGATTACAGCTGGCAACGTGCCACCGATGCTTTTTCTAGTATTGATTACAATGGTGTTAATTACCAATTAGGTAATACCATACAAAATGCAAACAGCCATAATTTAACAACCAACTTAAATATGGATATTTTGTATAAATATTTTGGATTGGTGCCAAGTAAATCAAAACAAAAAAAACCAGCAACTTTAGGTCAAAAACCAAAGCCGGGCGAAAAAGTAGAGCGCAATAAAGAATTATCTGAAAGAGATAAAAAAGACAAATCTAAAGATGAAGAGCAAGGTTCTGCTGTTTTAGATGGGGTTGTAAATTTTGCAACTATGGTTAAAACGGTACAAGTTTCGTATGTGGAATCAAACGGAACCGTTTTGCCGGGTTATTTAGGTGGTTTGGGCTTTTTTGGAACAGCACGCCCTACCTTGGGGTATGTGTTTGGTTCGCAAGAAGACGTGCGTTACGATGCTGCTCGTAAAGGCTGGTTAACCTATTATCCAGAATTTAATCAAGAGTTTAGCCGCATGCACACCGAACGCTTAAATTTTGGTGCAGATGTTAAACCAATTCAAGATTTAACCATTACGCTAAAAGCCAATAAAGATTTTAGTAACAACATGTCTGAGCAATACGATGTGGTTGATGGAATGTACAATTCACGTTCGCCTTATGAATTTGGTATGTATCAAACATCAAACATTATGATTGGAACAGCTTTTGGTAGAAGCGATGTAACTGGCTCAGCAGCTTTTGAACAGTTTAAAGCAAACCGTATTGCAGTAGCAAATCGTTTGGCAACTGCTCGCGGTATCGATTTAACAAACCCTGCAAATATCGATGAATACGGTTATCCAGTAGGGTACAGTCGTACTAATCAAGAAGTGTTAATTCCATCGTTCTTAGCAGCCTATTCAGGTAGGGATATATCTAAACAAAGCAATGGTTTCATGCGCGATATTCCGTTGCCAAACTGGTCGTTACGTTATACAGGTTTTATGCGCATGGGTTGGTTTAAAAAGAATTTTAACCGCTTTACAATCAATCATAATTATGTTTCGGGATACTCTGTGAATAATTTCCAAACAAATTACGAGTATTTAGAAAACCCAAATACATTAAACGCTGGTGGTAATTATCCTGCCAAAAATGTTGTAAGTAACATTACTATGATGGAGCAGTTTGCGCCACTTATTGGTGTAGATTTTGTAACAAAATCAAACATAGATTTTGGGTTTAAAATGAATAAAGACCGTATGCTTTCTATGAGTTTTGATAACAACTTGTTAACCGAAGTACAAGGAAATGAGTTCAGTGTAAAATTAGGTTTTATAATAAAAGATGTAAGTTTTACAACCAATTTTGAAGGCGTTGCAAATGGCGGAAGAATAATTAGCGACATGCGTTTTACAACCGAATTTTCATGGCGCCGCAACCAAACCATTATTCGCTATTTAGATTATACCAACAACCAAATAGGGGCAGGGCAAGATATTACTAACATAAGGATAAATGCAGAATATGATTTAAGCAAAAACTTTACAGCACGTTTTTATTACGAACACATGTTTAGTAAAGCTGTAATTTCAACCATGTTCCCAATCACCAATATACGTTCGGGTATTACCTTACGATATAATTTTGGAAATTAAACCTTAAAAATTTTTCAATTATTAATAATGTTATACATTTGCTTAAAATAATAAAACAATGAATATACCAGCTAATTTAAAGTACACAAAAGACCACGAGTGGGTTAGTTTAGAAGGCGATGTTGCAACCGTAGGAATTACCGATTTTGCACAAAAAGAATTAGGAGATATTGTTTACGTAGAAGTGGAAACACTTGACCAAACTTTAGACCAAGATGAGGTTTTTGGAACAGTTGAGGCTGTGAAAACAGTTTCGGATTTGTTTTTACCGGTTTCTGGTGAAATTATCGAGTTTAACGAAGGTCTAGAAACAGAACCAGAATTAGTAAACAGCGATCCGTATGCAGCAGGTTGGATGATTAAAGTTAAAGTTGCAGACACAGCTCAATTTGATGCTTTATTAACTGCAGATCAATACAAAGAATTAATTGGTGCTTAATAAAAAGCTAATTGCCATTAGTTGGAATTTGTTAATATTGATTTTTTGTTTGGTAAATCTGTCAAACATGAACGATGTTCAAAAAATACAAATTCCAAATTTAGATAAAGTAGTACATTTTATTTTTTACACTACTTCATCGTTCTTATGGTGTTGGGCTTTACTGAATAAAAAAACAACAAATAATCAGTTTAATACCGTTTTAATAAATTTAGGATTGATTTTATTCGGGTTGTTAATTGAATTTTTGCAAGATGCTATGCCAACGCATCGTTCGTTTGAATGGTTAGATGTGCTTAGTAATACTGCAGGCGTTTTATTCGGAAACATTATTTATATCTTATATACAAAATTTAAACCTCACTATTCGTGAGGTTTTTTTATATGAAATCATGAAGCACATGGAACAATTTTTAGATGCTACTTATCTTAAAACACCAGAGCAAGCAAATTTGTCTAAACTTGAAAATGTTATTGTTATTGAAAATTTGTTGCACAACGCGGTGAAAAATAAATACAAATGTGTAATGATTTTGCCAGAGTATGTAGCAATGGCAAAAAGTTTTTTTGCTTTTTACAAAAGCAATGTTTTGGTAGGTACAGTAATTGATTTTCCTATGGGTAGTGCATCAACTCAAGATAAATTAGCACAAGCTCAAGAAGTAATAGATTTAGGTGCCGATGAATTGGATTTTGTAATAGATTACCAAGCGTTTAAAAAAGGTAATGTTTCCTATGTGCAAAACCAAGTTAAGGTATGTACCGCTTTGTGTTTACATCAACAAAAAACAGTAAAATGGATTATAGAAACAGTAGCTTTATCAAACAAAGAAATTATTCAAATAACCACACTTATAAAAAACACGGTTATTAAGAATTTTAAAGAAGTAGATTTTTGTCGTGTTTTTGTAAAATCATCAACAGGCTTTTTTCAAACAATAAACAATCTTTCAAATGGAGCTACACCTGAAAATATAACCTTGATTATTGAAAATGCATCGCCATTGCCCGTAAAAGCATCCGGCGGAATTAAAACAAAACAACAAGCGCTGTTTTATTTACAAATGGGGGTAAAGCGCATAGGAACATCGTCACAAATTGAAATAGTAAAGTAAAATCAAGTTATTTTCATTGAATTTTCGGTTTTGTTTAACATGATAAAAATGTAAATAGTTAGTTTTAAGATTTTTTTTAAAGTATATTTGCACACCGAATTTTTATGAGTAAACAGTTATTTTGGAAACACCTTCATCAACAGTAAAAGTATCAGCAATTGCAGAATTTAAAACGCTAACCAAAGCAGGTTTGGCATTTAGTGTTGTTTTTTCTACCTTGGCAGGTTATTTATTGGCAGTAGAAGATTGGCAGCAAATTAGTTTGGTAAAGCTTTTTATGTTGGCAGTTGGTGGTTATTGTATGGTTGGGGCTTCTAACGTTTTTAATCAAGTGATTGAAAAAGATTTAGATGCAAAAATGGATCGTACCAGTAAAAGGCCAGTAGCATCAGGGCGTGTATCTAAAAACAATGCCTTTATTTTAGCTTCGGCATTAACCATTGTAGGTTTGGTAATTTTATATATTGTAAGTCCAAAAACCGCAATGTTTGGGGCTATTTCAATTTTTTTATACACCAGCGTTTACACACCATTAAAGCCTTTAACGCCTTTAGCAGTTTTTGTAGGAGCATTTCCAGGCGCTATTCCTTTTATGTTAGGATGGGTAGCCCATACCGATCATTTTGGTATTGAAGCAGGTATGTTGTTTTTAATTCAGTTTTTTTGGCAGTTTCCTCATTTTTGGGCATTGGGTTGGTTTTTGTATAACGATTATGAAAAAGGAGGGTTTTATTTATTGCCATCCCGAAAAAAAGATAAAAAAACAGCATTACAAGTATTATTGTACTGCATTTGGTTAATTATAGCCTCATTATTACCGGCAACAGGTTTTACTGGTAGGTTGTTTTTATCGCCAGTAGCTGCGTTTTTAGTTTTAGCAGCTGGCTTATGGATGTTATATGGTGGGGTGCAATTATACCGCAAACAAACCGATAAAGCAGCTAAAACATTAATGTTAATAAGTGTAACCTATATTACCTTAATACAAATAATTTTTATTTTAGATAAATTTTTACGCTAATGAATACAGAAGAATTAATAGCAGAAAAAATACAAAAAGGAAAAGCATACAAAACCATGTTAATTTTTGCAATGGGAAGTATTGTTATGATTTTTGCAGGATTAACAAGTGCTTATGTTATTAGTAAAAATAGACCCGATTGGTTAAAAGATTTTCAATTGCCACAAGCATTTTTATGGAGTACATTGGTTATTGTTTTAAGTAGTATTACTTTTCATTTAGCTAAAAAAGCCATTGAAAAAAACAATCGTACTACAACAAGTTTAATGCTAGGGTTAACTCTTTTGTTGGGGATTAGTTTTGTAATGCTTCAATTTCAAGGTTTTAATCAAGTAATTGCAGCAGGTTACTACTTTACGGGTAGCGAAAGTACAATAACAACATCATTTTTATATGTGGTGGTTTTAGTACATATTGCGCATTTAGCAGGCGGACTAATTTCATTATTAATTGTAATTTATAATCATTATAAACAAAAGTATAATGCAACTCAAACCCTTGGAATTGAGTTAAGTGCGATGTTTTGGCACTTTTTAGGATTCTTGTGGTTGTATTTGTTTTTATTTTTTACTTTTTACAAATAATCTTTTTACTTTTCTTTAAAAGAAAAAAGATGTAAATTTGGGAACTTTTTAACACTTAAACTTTTTATGGGAGCGACAGTAACTACAGCAGCGACTAAAGAACAAACATGGGGAGGTGGCGAAGAAATTCAACCTCTAGGAGCCAGCTATGGGAAAATGATGATGTGGTTTTTCATCTTGTCAGATTCATTAACATTTGCCGGATTCCTTGCAGCATACGGTTTTACAAGATTCAAATTCATGGATTCTTGGCCAATTGCCGATCAGGTATTTAATCACTTTCCGTTTATGCATGGTGTTGATGCACCAATGTACTATGTAGCATTAATGACATTTATTTTGATCTTCTCATCGGTAACGATGGTATTAGCGGTAGACGCAGGTCATCAAATGAAACAAAAGAAAGTAGCTATTTATATGCTATTAACTATTGTTGGAGGTTTAATTTTCGTTGGATCTCAAGCATGGGAATGGAAAAACTTTATAACAGGTACTTACGGTGCTGTTGAAACAAAAGGTGGCGAAATTTTACACTTTGTGAACAAAGAAGGTGAGCGCGTTACATTAGCGCAATTTGCTGATACTTCTGTAGTTCGTGAAGATGAAACCTTAACTAAAAGTAAAGGTGTTTGGGGTATGAAAGGTGCTTCGCAAACATCGGTTTCATTAAGCCAAGTGAAAGCTGGTTTAGAAAAAAATCCAGACATTTTAATTAGAACGCAATATACTGTTAAAGGTAACAAACACGAAAAAGTTACTTTAACACGCGAAGAAACTTTAAAAAGAGCTGAAGACTTTAAATATGTTGTAGAAGGTGCAAACCTTGTTCGTAATGAATACGGTCATAAATCATTTGCAGATTTGTTCTTCTTTATTACAGGTTTCCACGGTTTCCACGTTTCGGTTGGGGTATTGTTAAACATTATTATTTTCTTTAATGTTTTATTAGGTACTTACGAAAAAAGAAAAACCTACGAAATGGTTGAAAAAGTTGGTTTATACTGGCACTTTGTAGATTTAGTTTGGGTGTTTGTATTTACATTCTTCTACTTAGTATAATCATAAATAATTAAAAGAAAAATGGGAGCACACGCATCTAATACAAAAAGAATTTGGCAAGTATTTGGTTTACTGTCATTAATAACAATAGTAGAAGTTATTTTAGGTATTTTAAAGCCCGACGCTTTATTTCACCACGATTTATTTAGCTTAAGCTACCTAAACTGGATTTTTATTATATTAACCATTGTTAAAGCATACTACATTATGTGGGCGTTTATGCACTTAGAAGGTGAAAAAGCATCTTTTCGCTGGTCAATAGTTGCACCAATGGTTTTCTTAATTGCTTACTTAGCTTGTTTAGTTTTAATAGAAGGCGATTATATTCACGAAGTTTTTAGAACATCAAGTATTAAATGGATGTTTTAATTTATAAATAACAGTTAAAAAGGCGGTATTTACACCGCCTTTTTTTATTTTTGTAAAAATTTTTCAGCATGAAAAAATTACTTGTATTAGTTGCCCTTTTTATAGTACCTATTGTTGCATATTTGTTTTTTGCATCGGGGGTTAACTCGTTTATAAAACTACCCGTTGTTACCGAAAAAATTTCCGAACTCCCTTCAAACTGGCAAACATTATCGGGCAACCAAATCCAACTAAAAAATAAAATTACCATATTAGGTTTTACCGGTAACGATATTACTTATGTAGAAGGTAATATGACTAATTTGGCTCATAAAATTTACGATAGAAATAAAGATTTTGTAGATTTTCAGGTAATTATGATTGCACCTATTGGTACCGAGCAAAATCTTAAAAAATTACAAAATGAGTTAAGCGTTAATTTAGATTTAAAAAATTGGCATTTTGTAACTGCAAACCCTAGTGAAATTCAATCGTATCATAAACAATTAGGTTTAATAGGTGGTTTAAACGCTAAATTTGGTACACCTAACGTTTATATTATTGACAAAGAATTGAATTTACGTGGACGGAAAGGGAAGAATAAAAAAGGCGAAGAAGAATACCGTGAAGGGTATAATACTATTTCGGCAGCTGATTTACACAATGAAATGGCCGATGATGTAAAAGTAATTTTGGCAGAATACCGTTTGGCTTTAAAAAAGAATAATAAAAAAGATAACGTAACTCATTAATAATGAAAAAAAACTATTCTTACATTTGGATTTCATTAATTGTATTGATTTTTGGAATTTACTTTGTACCAAAAATTGTAAACCGTTTTAAAGATGCTTCGGTAGTTGAAAGCGATCGTTTAAATGTTGCTAACAGAAATGATTTGTTAGAAGTAGGTAAGGCTCCTAGTTTTTCGTTCACTAATCAAAACAACGAAATCATTTCAAATAAAAATTACGAAGGAAAAGTATATTTGGTTGAGTTTTTCTTTTCTACTTGCCCTACTATTTGTCCTATTATGAACGAAAATATGGTTAAAATTCAAAACGAATTTCAAAAAGAAGAACGTTTTGGTATTGTTTCAATCACCATAGATCCTGAAACAGATACACCTGAAAACTTAAAGCAACATGCTAAATTTTTAGGTGCAACCATGAAAAACTGGAATTTTTTAACAGGTAAGCAAGACGATATTTTTGCGTTATCTAAAAAGTTTAACTTATATGTAGGTGAAAATAGCGATGCACCAGGTGGTTTTGAACATTCGGGCTTATTTGCTTTGGTTGATAAAAATGGAATGATTCGTGCCCGTGATATCGCTCTAAATTCTGATTTTCCATATTATGATGGAACCAATGCAGAAGGGTTAAAAATGCTTAAAGAAGACATTCAACAATTAATTAAAGAATAATGGAAAACGTACAAATTGAAAAAAAATACAATATTTGGATTTGGATTTTATCAATTGCAATTCCTGTGGTGGTAGCCATTTTATTTAGTGTAAACTTACATGATTTGGGTTACAATGTTAAACCACTTACTTTTTTGCCGCCTATATATGCAACTATAAATGGTTTAACTGCTGTTTTATTAATATGGGCAGTTGCTGCAATTAAAAAAGGGAATAAATCATTACACGAAAAATTAATTAAAATTTGTATTGGTTGCTCATTGGCATTTTTAGCTATGTATGTGGCGTATCATATGACATCAATTGAGACTAAATTTGGAGGCGAAGGTGCTTTAAGATACATTTATTTCTTTATTTTAATAACGCATATTTTACTATCAATTATAATCATTCCGTTTGTATTGGTAACATTTGTACGTGGAATTTCGGGGGCTTATCAACGCCATAAAAAATTAGCTCGTATAACATACCCTATGTGGTTGTATGTTGCGGTGACTGGTGTAATTGTATATTTAATGATTTCGCCTTACTATGTTCACTAAAAAAGCAATTACCTACTATTTATTTTCTATTTTCTTTTTTCTGTTTTCTTTCGAAGGATTTGCACAATGTGCTATGTGCAGGGCATCGTTAGAAACCGAAGAAACAGGTTTAAAAGCCGAAGCTGTTAACGATGGTATTGTGTATTTAATGGCTTTTCCGTACTTGTTGTTATTAATTGGTGGTGTGGTAATTTATCGCATTATGAAAAGTAAAAAGAAAAGTAAATTATAGTGCCATGGTTTATATTTTAAATATTGAAACCGCTACTAAAAATTGTTCGGTAAGTATTTCGGCAAATGGCGAAACAGTTGCTTTTAAAGAAATTTCGGAAGAACAATTTAACCATGCTGAAAAATTACATGTTTTTGTAAAAAATGTTTTACAAGAAATAAATATCGGTATTAACCAATTAAGTGCGGTGGCAGTTAGTAAAGGACCAGGGTCATACACTGGTTTACGAATTGGTGTATCGGCAGCTAAAGGTTTTTGTTATGCCTTAAATATACCTTTAATTTCGGTTGATACATTGGCTGTTTTGGCAGCGCAAATTAAAATTAATTCTGGTGTAATTGTTCCAATGATTGATGCCAGACGAATGGAAGTTTTTACTCAAGTGTTCAATGTTAAACACAAAGCAATTGCTGCTGCAGAAGCTTTAATTGTTGATGAAAATGCTTTTGCAGATAGAAACGAAAATATTCATTTAGTGGGTGATGGTGCATTAAAATGTAAAACTGTTTTAAATGAAGATAAATTTGTGTATCATGATGCCAATATTTATCCTTCGGCAAAAGAAATGAGCATTTTAAGTTTTGATAAATTTCAAAAAAACGAGTTTGAAGATGTGGCTTACTTTGAACCTTATTACCTTAAAGATTTTATGCTAACAACTAAAAAATAAAATAAATAGATGTTTTCTTGCCTATTTTTTTTGCTTTGCATTTCTAAAAATTTTTAAAAGAAAGATTATAAAAAAAATGAATTGGGCAATTTTATTGTTATTTGCAATAATCCTATCTGCCTGTAATGCTGATGATGTGTTTGATTACGCAACATTTGCAATGCATAATAGCGCAAATTGGTAATAATTTAATAATATTTGATTATGAAACATTTTTTATTATTTGCAATAACAGTTTTATTGTTTGTAAGTTGTAGCGTTGAAGAGCCAACTAGAAAATATACTACTGCTATTAGAAATGCATCAGATAATCCATTTTATATATTAGTTGTAAGTGTTAGTGGGCAAAACAATCAGCCTACATACGATACTATAGTAAACACAATATTGAATAAAGGTGAGGTTACTTTAAAAGGCGAAACTAATAATAACCCTAGTTTATCAAGATTATCTGAAGGGAGATACTTCTCTGATATTTATTATACAAAAATTGTTTTTTTAGATAACAACAAAGGGTATATATGCGGTATAGATGAAGTAAATGATTTTTGTTTTCAAAATAAAGTGAGCATAGCTAACGCAACTTCTGAGAGGGATTTTACTTTTGAAAAAGACACTTACTATTATGATATAACTCAGGAAGATTACGAAAATGCGCATGTGCTACCTTAAATAAATTAACCATTCTGCCAAAGTTTACAACTTTGGCAGGGTTTAGAAAAGCAGAAATTTTGTAACCTAACGCTTTTTTGGTTAACCATTAGAAAAAGAAAAGACTCCGTTTTTGCGGAGTCTTTCTTGTTTTTATAAAGTGGCTAAAAAGTTACCTAACTTAATTAAATCACTATCGTTTTCTTTAATTTTATTTTCTTTTAAGAACTTTTTAATAGCAGCTGATTTTTCAGGCATGTATTTGTCGAACGTTTTTTGTTTACCGTCAAACTCAAAAGTTTCGTTATTGTAAGTTATATAATATTTATCTCTATTTAATTTATAAATTGCTTGCGTGTCTGTTTCGTAACTGTTAGCTGCCTTTTGTGCAGGATTTAGTTTGATATTTATAAATTTAGAAACTTTAACGTTGTTTTGATCTACTAAAACACTATGGTATCTTTCGTACGATTTTCCATTGTCAATATATTGAAAAAGTTCAAAAACACTTCCGTCTTCAAATGCAAAATGCGTATTTTTTTCTTTAATTAGTTCTAAAATATCTTTACCGTTTTTATATTCCATTAAATCTGAGTAAGCATTGTATCTAATTAAAAAATCTTGAGTGCCTTTATTTACTTTAGCACTTTGAAATGCTTCTTTTAAATATTTTGAACCCGCTACAGTTTCATCGGTAAAACTAGAAAGTGGTTTAAATGTTAAAGTGGTTCCTGTTTGAACAGTTACTTGTGCGGTTGTTGTAAGGGTTAATAATCCAAACGAAAGTAATAAGATTGTTTTTTTCATTGTTATTAATTTAAAATTGAATTTAAGTTGTTTGTTTCTACTAAACAGCTGTTTAAGTTACAAACTTGATATTTTTTTGTTTGATTTTTATAATTTTCTAAAATAGGAATATTTAATGAATTGTTGATTACTAAATAAAAAATATTAGAATTGTAAATACTATTTAATTCATTGTTTGTAACGTTGTTTAATATAATGTATTTAAAATTTTGATTAAAAATTAAATGGTTTGTAAGCCATTCAGAATAAGCACTGGCATAATCTATTTGAGCCAACACCCTATTTGTAGCATCAACAGCTATTTTAGTGAAATAAGTATTTTGATACATAAATCCTAAATAAAATAAATTGCGTGCCATAATTGCATTTGCCGATGGTATTACATTATCTTCTATTTCAAAAATTGTACCAATTGATGAATTCGTTGAGGCTTTAAAGAACCCTTGGTTTTCATCAAAAAAATAGTCAAATGCCAAAAAGGTTAGGCTTTGTGCAAATTGCAAATGTTCTATTTGTTGCGATTTGTTAAAAAGCTGAATAAAAGCTTCTATGGTAAAAGCATAATCTTCTAAAGTTCCTGCAATATATTCGTTGTTGTTTTTAAAAACGCGATGTAAGATGTTGTTTTTAAATGTTTTGTATTGAATAAAGTTTGAAAGGTTATTAATAGAAGTTTTAATTTTTTCAGAATCATCAATTTTTACAACCGAAAGTAAACCGGTGAGTAACTGGGCGTTCCAGGCGGTAATTATTTTATCGTCTAACAAAGGTTTAGGTCGATTTTCTTTGCTTTTAGCAAGTAAAGCTTCCCAGTTTTGTTTTAGGTTTTTTAAATCGTTTGTATCTATTTCATGCTTAATTGCAATTGTTTCTAAATCTTCAGATTGAAAAAGGACATAAGCTTGCGCTTCTTCCCAAAAACCATCTTTATTTATTGAAAATACATTGCAGAATAAGGGCCATTCTTCTTTTGAAATTATGTTTTTTAATTCATCTTCGCTCCAAAAATAATAAGCGCCTTCTTGATTTTTGTTAAGTATGTTTTTGCTATCGGCGTCAAATGCAGCATAAAACCCACCTGAGGCATCTAGCCAATTATTTAATATAAACGAAGTAGTTTTAAAAACAACTTCTTTAAATAAGTAGTTTTTGGTGTGTAAATAGGCATTTGTGTATGTTGTAAGTAATTGTGCATTATCATACAACATTTTTTCGAAATGCGGAATATGCCAATAGTGATCTACACTGTATCGCGAAAATCCTCCTTCAACCACATCAAACAAACCGCCATAAGCCATTTTGGTTAGGGTTAATGTTACATGTTTTAATAAGTAGTTGTTTTGAGTGGTTTTGCCATAACTAAATAAAAAGTTTAAGTTAGTAGGCATCATAAATTTAGGAGCGCGTTGATAGCCACCAAATTCGGAATCAAAACTTTTTTTCCAATTATCTAGAAGCGTATCTATTGAAAAGCTGGAGTGGTTTTTAGGATAAATTTCAAGTGTATTGTTGGCTAAATCTATGCTGTTTTGTAATTTTTCAGCATATTCATACATTTTATTTGGATTTGTATCATAAAGCGAAGCCAATTGTTTTAAAATATCAATCCACTGGTCTTTAGGAACGTAAGTTGCACCCCAAACGGGTAAGCCATTAGGTAATGCAACTATGTTTAAAGGCCAGCCGCCTTGTTTTGTCATTAATTGTAAAGCTTGCATGTAATAACTATCAATTGCGGGGTGTTCCTCTCTGTCAACTTTAAAATTGTTGAAAAAAGTATTCATCACCTGTGCAACATCATCGTTTTCAAAACATTCTTTTTCCATTACATGGCACCAATGGCAAGCCGCATATCCTATACTTATTATAATTAATTTGTTACCGTTTGCTGCACCAAGTAAGTTTTTATCGTTCCACATTTGCCAATGAACGGGGTTTTTGGCGTGTTGCAATAGGTAGGGTGAAAGTGCATTTTTAAGTTGATTTTGCATGTTTTATTTTTAATGATAGAAACAAAAAAGGTTGAGAAAACTCAACCTTGAATATTATCCGTTTAAAGCTTCAACAACAATTTCGTTATTTTGAAGCATTTCACGCAGCATGTTTTCAATTCCGTTTTTAAGTGTAAAGGTTGATGAAGGACAACCACTACATGCACCTTTTAATGTAACTGTAACTTTTTTAGTAGCATCGTTGTAATTTTCAAATGTAATATTACCACCGTCTGATTGCACTGCGGGTTTTACATATTCTTCTAATATATTTATAATTTGTTGCGATGTTACATCTAAATTATCAAAATAGGTATCTTGTTGTTGTTCGTGTTCTTTAGTTTGTGTAATCAAACTTTCGTCGATCACTGTACCGCCGTTTTCAATAAATTGTTTTATGAATGAACGTACTTCAATTGAAATTTCATCCCATTGATAGGCATCGAATTTTGTGATTGAAACATAATTTTCATCAATGAACACCTCTTTTACATATGGTAATTTAAAAAGTTCAATGGCAAGTGGCGATGGTTTGGCTTCGTCGATATTTTTAAATTCAACAGCCGTTTTAGTAAGTGGTTTGTTGGCTACAAATTTTAAAACCCCAGGGTTAGGTGTTGTTTCGCCGTAAACCGTTACAGGAATTTTTTTAATAGTTTCATTTGAAGTTTCAATTAAAACTTTACCTCCGTTTGTAACAAAATCTTCAATTTGGGTTTTAACATCGTCTTGTACATCTTCCCATTCAACAATAGAAAAACGTTCAACAGCAACAAAATTTCCAGAAATGTACACTGTTTTTACAAAAGGAAGGTAAAAAAGTTGGCGTGCCAAAGGTGAATTTTCTGTTTCATCTATGTTTTTAAACTCAAAATTGCTTCCATAGCTTATAAAATCTGGAAATTCAAACTTAATGATTGCTGGGTTTTGAGTAGCTTTTATATTTATTTTAAACATTTTTTAAGATTTTTTTCAAAATTAACAAAGAAATATCAATTGAATATTTATATTTGGAATTTAAACGTAAAATTAACATATTTGAATTCGTAATATTTATTAGATATATTTTAAAACATAGTATAAGGTTATTATAGTTTTTTATATATTTGTTAACCATTTCTAAAGAGAAAAAAAGAATTTATGAATATATTTACTAAATCTTTATTAGTTGTTATATCTTCATTATTTGTGTCGCAAATAAGTAACGCACAAGAAGGAGTGTCTGTTTATCAAGATTATCTTACAGATAATTATTTTTTAATACACCCTTCTATGGCAGGTATAGCAAATTGTGCTAAAGTTCGTTTAACAGCGCGCCAACAATGGTTTGGCGAAAAAGATGCGCCTGCTTTACAAACTGCAAGTTTTAATACATCTATATCAGAAAGATCGGGTATAGGTTTTGTTGCTTTTAATGATAGAAATGGATATCATAAGCAAGCTGGTGCAAGATTAACTTACGCGCACCATATTACATTTTCACGTAGCGATTATGATTTAAACAAATTATCGTTTGGTATTAGCGGTGGTTTAGTTAATTCACAATTAGATCAATCTGAATGGGGTAATGTTTTTGATCCATCTGTAAATGGTTCAGAATTAAAGTACAATTATTTTAATGTAGATATTGGTGCTTCTTATCACTTTTTAGATTTTTACGCACACGGTACTGTAAAAAATGTTATTACTTCTGATCGTGAAATTTATTCTACGGTTGAAAGTGATAATCTTCGCAAATTTATTGTATCTACTGGATATGTTTTTGCAAAAAACAGAGGGTATCGTTCATATCGTGATCAAGGTTTTTCTTGGGAACCATCGATGTTGTTTCAGTACATTGAAAAAACGCAAGAAACTATGTTGGATGTAAATTTAAAAATGTATAAAGAATTCGCTAACGGTCAGTTTTTTGCGGGACTTTCTTACCGAACTATGTTTGAAGGTGCTGATTATGTAAAAGATGCCGATGGACAGCCTAAAAAGCAAAATTATAATTCGTTTTCTCCAATTTTAGGAGTTAAGTTTAAAAACATTATGGTTGGTTATACCTATACACACCAAATTGGCAATGTTTTATACAACAACGGTTTTCACCAACTTACCCTTGGCTTTAACTTCTTGTGCAAAGAAAGTAATTACAAATGTAACTGCCCGTCAGTTAACTTTTAATATATAAAATTAAATCCCGATATTTATCGGGATTTTTTATTTTTATAACTATGGCGTTAATTAAATCTATAAAAGGTAAAGCTCCTAAATATCCTGAAAATTGCTTTATAGCAGAAAATGCAACAGTTATTGGCGATGTTGAAATGGGAGATAATTGCAGTGTTTGGTATAATGCTGTTTTACGTGGAGATGTGCATTTTATTAAATTAGGTAATAAAGTAAACGTACAAGATAATGCAGTGATACACTGTACATACCAAAAGCATCCTACAATAATTGGTAACAATGTGTCAATTGGTCATAATGCTGTTGTACATGGTTGTACCATACATGATAACGTTTTAATTGGTATGGGGGCAATTGTGATGGATAATTGTACCGTACATAGCAATGTTATAGTAGCAGCAGGTGCGGTAGTAACACAAAATATGGAATTGTTGCCTAATGGAATTTATGCGGGTATACCTGCAAAAAGAGTAAAAGAATTGGAAGCATCGGCATTTGCGGGTGAAATTGAACGTATTAGTAACAACTATGTCTTGTACAGCAGTTGGCAATAAAAAAACAAGCTTTTAAGGCTTGTTTTTTTTATTTTAAAAAATTGCTTTTGCTGTAAAATAATATAAAATTATAAATGTGGGTTGAAGCTTCGAACGGACTCATACCATTATTTATTAATCGTTGTAATAATTTATCGTAATCAATAGTTTGTTTAAACCTACGTAATTGATAATCTTTAAAAAGTTTAAGTTGGTTGTAGGTAAAGTTTTCGGTTCGTGTTATTTCGCCTTTTTTCACCTCGAAAACAATGTAATTATCATAAACAGGGGTAATGCTATCGTTTTTCACAAACTTTTCTCCACTTATGCCAATATCAAATAATCCGTTGATCCAATTTAAGAACATTGGTTCGTTTTTTGAGTTTATTTGTGTTAAAACAGATTGGTTTTTTATTTTTGAATTGGTGCCTGAAATAAATAAATTATTTAAGTAAAATTTTTTATTAATAACTTCAAACACAGCAACGTAATTGCGGTTTAAAATAGTAGAATCTTTATTAACAATTGGGCGCTTACTTGGGTAATACCTAAAGTATTGTTCCATGTGGTGGTAACGATAAGGGTATGTTTTTCCGTTCCAAATTATTTGTTCGGGTTCGTAATTGGTTTGTGCGTATATACCTATCGAAATAAAAATAAATAAAGCAAAGTATATTTTTTTCATAAGCTTAAAAAAAATACCGGACATTTTATCCGGTATTAATTAGGTAATTTTTTAATGTTAAAAATCATCAAATTCAACATTTGTAAAGCTTTTAGCACCTGCTAACTCTCTTTTAAAATCTTTTTGATGTCTTTCAGAAATAACTTCTTCGCCTTTTTGTGCTAAAACATAATCGGTCATTTCGTTTAATATTTCTTTAAAAGAAGTAAAATCTTCTTTATACAAATAAATTTTGTGTTTTTTAAAATGGAATGATCCATCTTCTTCAGTGAATTTTTTACTTTCGGTTATTGTTACGTAGTAATCATCTGCTTTAGTAGATCTTACATCAAAAAAATAAGTTCTTCTACCAGCTCTTAATACCTTTGAAAAAATTTCTTCTTTTTCTAGCATTTCATTGTCTCTCATAGTCCTTTCGTTCTGTTAAAATTTTTACATCCGCTCAAAAGTCTAAAAAAAAACTAAATAAAACAAAAATTATAGTACATCTTTTTCTGATAATTGTTTGTTGTATAAATTGGTGTAGTAACCGTTTTTGCTTATTAATTGATTGTGAGTGCCTTGCTCAATGATTTCGCCGTCGTTTAAAATAATAATTTTATCGGCATTTTTGGCTGAAGATACTCTGTGAGTAACAATAATGGTTGTTTTTTGAGCAGAAATATCGGTTAAATTGTTTAAAATGCGTTCTTCGGTTTCGGTGTCAACTGCCGATAAGCAATCATCAAGTAAAAGAACGGGCGCATCTTTAATTAAAGCACGTGCAATAGAAACACGTTGTTTTTGTCCGCCCGATAATGTGATACCACGTTCGCCCAAAATGGTTTCGTAACCTTTCTCAAATTGCATAATGTTATTGTGTACATCGGCAATTTTCGCAAAATGTTCAATTTCTGTTTGTGTTGCGTTTTCTTTACCAAACTGAATGTTGTTTTTAATAGAATCTGAAAATAAAAAGGCATCTTGAGGTACAACTGCAATTTGGTTGCGTAAATTTTGTACATTCCAGTTTTTGATTTCTTGTTCGTCTATTAAAATTTCACCTGAACTTACATCATATAATCTAGAAATTAATTGTAATATAGTTGATTTTCCCGATCCAGTTTTTCCTAAAAAAGCTACTGTTTCTCCTTTTTCTATTGTAAACGATACGTTTTTTAAAGCTTGAATTTTAGTGTCATCGTAAATAAATTGTACGTTTTTAAATTCAATTTTGCCATCTAATTGTTTTTCTAGGCTTGTGGTTGATTGTATTGCGGGAACTTCGTTTAAAAATTCATTGATTCTTTTTTGTGATGAATCGGCTTCTTGTATCATTGTAGAAACCCAACCTAATGATGCAATAGGCCATGTTAACATATTTATATATAAAATAAATTGAGCAATTATACCAATTTCGGTAATACTGCCGTTTATGTACATGCGTGCACCAATAAAAACAATAAGTACGTTGCTTATACCAATAAGTAAAATCATTAAAGGACCAATAAGTGCGTTTGTAAAAGTTAAACGCATAAATTTGTTTTTACTTTCGGTAGTTGCGCTGTTGTACGCGCTGTTTTCACGGTTTTCTAAAGTATAGGCTTTAATTACTCTTATTCCTGAAAATATTTCTTGTGAGAACGATGAAAGTTTAGATAAATTTTGTTGGTATGCAAAACTTCTACGGTTAATTTCGGTACTTAACTTGTACATTAAAATTGCTAAAAAAGGCACAGGTATTAATGAATACCAAGTAAGTGTTGGTGATATAATGTACATTTGAACAATTACAATTACCATTCTAAAAATAGTGTTTATAGAATACATTATTGCAGGGCCAACGTATTGGCGAACTTTGGCTACATCTTCAGAAATTCTACTCATTAAATCGCCAGTACGCTGTTTTTTGTAAAAATCTAAACTTAGTTTTTGGTATTGATTGTAAATTTCATTTTTTAAATCAAATTCAATATGTCGCGACATAACAATTATAGTTTGGCGCATTAAAAATGTAAAAAAACCAGCAATAAGTGTTGTTCCTACAATAAGCAACATATTATGCCATAAAGCTTGTTTTGTTTGGGTAGCGGTTAATTGGTTCTTTAAAAAATGTTCTAGAACAGTAATAGCATCGCCTATATATTGGGGTGTAAAAACGGTAAAAATTTGTGAAACAATGGTTATTACAATTCCAATTAGAAATCGATATTTGTATTTATAAAAATATTTATTAAGCTTTTGAAGTTCTTTCATTTCTTATGTGATATTTTTGTTGATTTTTTATTAAACTTTAGTTTTTTGTTGTTGTTTGTTGTTTGAATTTATGATAAATTTGCTTATTTAATAATAATTATTTCGTAAAAAAATAATAAAATAAATTGTTTTATATTTGAAATTATCAAATTAAGTAAAATTATGACAACAAACACATATACTCCGGAGGAGTTAAAAAAAATTGATCCAGTTTTTGGACAAATTTCCTTTGATCACCATGAACAAATTGTATTTTGCCACGACAAAGATACTGGTTTAAAAGCAATAATTGGTATTCACAATACAGTATTAGGACCTGCTTTAGGTGGTACACGTATGTGGAATTATACTTCAGAATGGGAAGCTTTAAACGATGTATTGCGTTTGTCTCGTGGAATGACTTATAAATCAGCTATTTCAGGTTTAGATTTAGGTGGTGGTAAAGCAGTTATTATTGGCGATTCTAAAAAAGATAAAAACCCTGAATTAATTAAGGCTTTTGCTAAATACGTAGATTCATTAAGCGGTAGATATATTACTGCTGAAGATGTAGGTACTACTACACCTGATATGGATTTAATTCACACAATTACTCCACACGTAACGGGTATTTCTGAAAGTTTAGGTGGTTCTGGAAACCCTTCTCCAGTAACTGCATACGGTGTTTACATGGGTTTAAAAGCTGCTACTAAATTTAAATTTGGTTCAGACGATTTAAACGGTAAAAAAGTATTAGTACAAGGTATTGGTAACGTAGGTGAAACATTAGTTAAGCACTTAGTAAACGCTGGTGCATTAGTTACAATTACCGATATTAGCCAAGAGCGTGTAGAAGAAGTTGCTAAAAAATACAATACAGAAATTTACATGGGCAACGATTTGTATACGTTAGATGTTGATATTTATGCACCTTGTGCATTAGGCGCAACTGTAAATAACGATTCAATTAGCAAATTAAAAGCACAAGTAATTGCTGGTGCAGCAAACAATCAGTTAGAAGTTGAAGCTGTTCATGGAAAAATGTTACAAGAAAAAGGTATTGTTTATGCACCCGATTTCTTAATTAACGCTGGTGGTATTATTAATGTTTTTGGCGAAATTGCTAAATATGGTTCAGACGAAGCTATTCGTAGAACCGAAAATATTTACAACACAACTTTAGATATTTTAAACCTTGCTAAAGATCAAAACATTACGCCAAACCAGGCTGCTATGAAAATGGCTGAACAACGTATTGAAAAGAAAAAACAAGAAAATAAATAAAATTTAAAATTTTGTTTTAATTTTGCAAAGCGAAAATCATAAAGGTTTTCGCTTTCTTTTATAAAATTAAGTTCTTAGTAGCATGGTAAACCGCCGTCATATCCGTTCAAAAGTATTGCAAGCCATTTATGCAATGACTCAAAACCAATCTGATCAACTAGATGTATATGAAAAATATCTTTTCAACAGTCTAGAAAATATTCGTGAATTATACCTTCTAATGTTGTCATCGTTAGTAGAACTTCAAAAAGTTGAAGCAGAATTTTTAGAAGTATCGGCACAAAAACACTTAGCTACTCCCGAAGAAAAAAATCCTAACAAAAAATTCATTAATAACTTAGCGTTAACAATATTGGTTCAGTCTGAAACTTTAAAAAATTGGACAGAAGAACTACATATAAACCAATTTCATGTAAACGATCATTACATAAAAACCTTATTGCAAGAAATTAAAACCAGCGATTTGTACAAACAATACATGCGCAATGGTGTTAATAAATTTGCTGAAGACAAAGAATTTGTAATTAAGTTATTTACTGATTTTATTGCTCCAAATGAAAAAATTTACGAATTTTTAGAAGATTATAAAATTTCTTGGATTGATGATATTCCAGTTGTAAACACTGCGATCTTAAAACAATTAGAAGGCTTAAAAGACGAAAATAGTTATTTTAAATTAAATAAAGTTTTTAAAGACGACGAAGACAAAGATTTTGCAAAACAGTTGTTTAGAAAAACAGCTTTAAATGCCGATGTTTTTGTAAAAGAATATGAAGACAAAACCCGTAATTGGGAATTAGACCGTATTGCCGAAGTTGATACCATTATTCTAAATTTAGGTGTTTGTGAATTACAAAAATTTCCATCGATACCTGTAAAAGTAACAATTAACGAATATTTAGAACTTGCAAAAGAATATTCAACACCAAAAAGTAGTATATTTATCAACGGAATTTTAGACGCATTAGTTAAAAAATACCGCGAAGAAAATAAACTAAATAAAATAGGAAGAGGATTAATTGAATAAAACTATGAAAAAATTAATGTTAGTAGCGGGTTTTGCCGCTTTAAGTTTAGTTGCTTGTAATAAAAAAGAAGACGCATCGTCGCGCATTGGTAACAACGTAACAGCAGCAGAACCAACAGCAACAAATAACACACCAGCAACAACACAGCCAAATGCAGCAGCAGGAGCGCCAGAAACAACTGCAACAACAGCAAATGAAACGCCACAAAATGGTTATCCTAAAATTGCTTTCAACAAAACCACTCACGATTTTGGCGATTTAAAAAAAGGAAGCAAAGGTGAATTTGAATTTATTATTAAAAATGAGGGTACTGTAGATTTAGTAGTTATTGATGCTAAAGCTTCATGTGGTTGTACCGTTCCAGAAAAACCAACAGCACCAATTAAACCTGGGAAATCTGATAAAATGAAAGTAGTATTTTCTGCAAACAGTCCAGGTTTACAAAGTAAAAACATAACATTAACAACCAATACCCAAGCAGGTAGTGAAATGTTAACAATTAAAGCAAACGTAATTGAATAATTTATAATGGAAAATTTACAACAATTTTTACCCTTTGTATTAATAATGGCAGCAATGTATTTTTTAATGATACGCCCACAACAACAAAGAGTAAAAAAGGAAAAAGAATTTGAAAGCAGCTTAAAAGTAGGTGATAAAATTGTAACCAAAGCAGGCATCCACGGAAGAATTTCTGAACTTGCTGAAACTACAATGGTAGTTGAAACAATGGTTGGTAAAATTAAAATGGAAAAAGCAGCAATCTCTTTAGATTTAAGCAGAAAAATAAATGCTTCTCCTGTAGTTGAGAAAAATTAATTAAAAACTCCTAAAGAAATTTAGGAGTTTTTTTTAAATATAATTTAAAAATAGTTTGTAAATCAACTAAATAAAAGTAGTAATAAAAGCAATAAACTTTGGTGGCTATTGTACAATTTAGTACTTTTATCAATCTTAAAAAAGCAAACAAAAAGCAATTATATGCTTACAAAAAATAAAGATATCGCTATAGCGGGTGCCGGTTTGGTGGGAACACTTTTAGGTATTTATCTTAAAAAGAAAGATTATAATGTAACGGTTTTTGACCGTAGTGAAGATATTCGCAAAATAAAATTTTCTGGACGTTCTATAAACTTAGCCATGTCAACACGCGGATGGCATGCTTTGGATAAAGTTGGCATTGGCGATGCAATTCGTAAAATAGCCATACCAATGGATAAACGCGCCATTCATTTAAAAGATGGGTCACTATCATTTCAGCCCTACGGTATTAATGGCGAAGCAATTTATTCTATTTCACGCGGTGGTTTAAACCGAATGATGATTGATTTAGCTGAAAAAGCAGGAGTTCAATTCCAATTCAATCAAAAAATTTGGGACATAAATCTTGATACCGCAACTTTATATATCGCCGAAGACGAACACGGACCTTTTGAACACCATCAATACGATCAAATTTTTGCCGCCGATGGTGCTTTTTCGCGCATTCGTCACCGCATGCAGCGTCAAAATCGTTTTAATTACTCGCAATATTTTTTAAATATAGGATATAAAGAGCTTACTATACCTGCAAACGAAGACGGTTCACATAAAATTGATCCTAATTCGTTTCATATTTGGCCGCGTGGTGAGTTTATGTTAATTGCTTTATCTAACGATGATGGTTCGTTTACTTGCACCTTATTTATGCCTTTTGAAGGTGAAAATTCGTTTGAAGAAATTAATAACGAAGAAAAATTAACAGCGTTTTTTGCCGAATATTTTTCTGATACAAAAGATTTAATAGTTGATCTTAAAAAAGATTATTTTGCAAATCCAACGTCGTCATTAGTAACAATGCAATGTTATCCATGGACATATAAAGATAAAGTGGCGTTAATAGGCGATTCGGCACATGCAATTGTACCTTTTTACGGACAAGGTATGAATGCTGGCTTTGAAGATATTACTGCTTTAAGTGATTTATTAGATATGTTTCCTAACGATGTTGCAACTGTATTTAAGAAATATCAAGAAATACGCAAGCCAAATGCCGATGCTATTGCTGAACTTTCGTACAGAAATTTTATGGAAATGAGTTCCAAAACGGCCGATGCTAATTTTTTACTACAAAAGAAAATTGAAGCATGGTTTACAAAAATGCATCCCGAAAAATGGTTGCCTTTGTATGACAGGGTAACTTTTAGTTTAAATCCTTATGAAGATGCTTTAGCAATTGGTGATTTTCAGAAAAGCGTAATGGACGAAGTAATGAAATTGCCTAATATTCACAACAATTGGCAAACTAAAGAAGTAGAAAATTTAATGTTAAGTTTACTTAATAAAAATAAAGCAGACAAATAGTCTGCTTTATTTTTTATTTTTTTAAAATTTTGGTTAGTACACCAAAAGCGCCTCTTAAAAAAGTTGCACTTGTTAATACTTTAATTACTTGCTTTGCAAAGTAACTTTCTTCTTTTTTAGGTGTGGTGCTTCGCGTTGTTTTTGTAGTGGTTGTTTCGGGTTGATCTTCTTGTATGGTTTCTATTTTTTTGTTTAGCAATTCATACGCACTTTCACGATCAATTACATGGTTGTATTTTTTAGTTAAGGTCGATTTTTCTATTAATCCTTCAATTTCATTAGGTTGTAACACATCCATTCTACTCATTGGTGCTTGCATCATGCAAACAGCAAGTGGGGTAGGGATTCCTTTTTCGTTTAAAACAGTTACTAATGCTTCACCAGTACCCAATTGGGTAATAATTTCGTTTGTTTTATAAAAAGGTGTTGAAGGAAAATTTTCTGATGCCAATTTAATGGCTTTTCTGTCTTTATCGGTAAAAGCACGCAAAGCATGTTGTATTTTTAAACCTAATTGAGCTAAAACGCCATCGGGCACATCGGTTGGGTTTTGAGTAATAAAATACAAGCCAATTCCTTTTGAACGAATCAATTTTACAATAGTTTCAATTTGATCTAACAATGCTTTGCTGGCTTCGTTAAAAATTAAATGAGCTTCATCAATAAAAATAACCAATTCCGGACGACCGCTATCACCTTGTTCGGGCATCGTATTGTACACTTCGGCTAAAAGGCACAACATAAAGGTTGAAAAAAGTTTAGGTTTATCTTGTATGTCGTTTAAACGCAAAATGTTTACATATCCTTTTCCGTTTTCATCAATGCGCATTAAATCGTTAATATCAAATGATGTTTCTCCAAAAAACAAATCGGCATCTTGCTGTTCTAATTCTATAAGTTTACGCAAAATGGCACCCGTTGATGCGGTTGAAACGCGCCCGTATTCTTTTTCAATATCTTCTTTATCTTCGTTTGTAATAAACTGTATTACCTTTTTAAGGTCTTTTAAATCTAGTAAAGGCAATTGATGGTCGTCGCAATATTTAAAAATTAACGACATAACGCCGCCTTGTGTATCGTTTAAATCTAAAATACGCGAAAGTAAAACGGGTCCAAATTCAGAAATTGTAGCACGTAAACGCACCCCATTTTGTTTAGATATGGTTAATAATTCAACAGGAAAGGCAGTTGGATTAAAAGGTAAATTCATTTTTGCATGGCGCTCTTCAATAAAAGGTGTTTTTACACCAGTTGCTGCAATTCCGCTAAAATCACCTTTAATATCCATCATCAACACAGGAATTCCGTTGTTTGATAGTTGTTCCGATAGTACTTGTATGGTTTTTGTTTTACCTGTAACAGTAGCACCAGCAATTAAACCATGGCGGTTTAAGGTTTTTAAAGGTATGTTAATCAGTAAGTCTGCAATTGCTTGGTTGTTTGCCATTGCGCCCCCAAGAGTTATAAAGTCGGTTTTAAAAGTATAACCGTCTTTAATAGTTTGTTTAAAATTTTCTAAATCCATTCTAAATAAATAATCTTTTTTATAAAGATAAGAACTTCTTTTTACTAAAAAAACAACTTAAAAAGGTATATTAATTAATTGTTACTAAAAAATTGGTGTTAAAAAGCAATAATAATGATAATTAATCGTTTATAAAATATTAGATATGGCAATAAAACAACAAAAAGTAAAGTAATTGTTTCTTTTTAGTTAATTTTAAGTTGTTTAGCCATACAGAGTGAAAATTTATTTTTTTATTTAAACTAAAAAAGTAAATTTGCTTTGCTTGAATGCAAGCAAAAAACTAATTTTAAAAATTGAGTAAACATTAAATTTAAATTTTATTAAGATGACACAAACAGTTGAGAAAAATCCAAGCGGTTCAGGATTATCTAACATTGCTGCGGCACTAACAATTTTAGCATGTCTTGCATTTGGATATGTTATTTGGGATTTTGTATTAGGTAGCTCTACGAACTTTATGAACGGAGATCCTAAAGGTGACCCGCTTCCAGGTAACTTAATGGGAATGATGTATAAAGGTGGATATGTTATTGCTGTATTAATTGGATTATTAACAACAACTATTGTTTTTGGTATTGAAAGATTTATTGTAGTAAGTAAAGCTGCAGGATCTGGAGATGTTAAAGGTTATGTTGCAAAGGTACAATCATTAGTTAACGCAAATCAAATTGATGATGCAATTGAGCTTTCAGACAAGCAAAAAGGTTCTGTAGCTAACGTTGTAAAAGCAGCTTTAGTTAAGTTAAAAGAAGTAAAACGCGAAGGTTTTGATGCAGATAAAGCTACAGAAACAATTCAAAAAGAAATTGAAGAAGCTACGGTATTAGAAATGCCAATGTTAGAAAAAAACATGATTATTTTAGCAACTTTAGTATCTATTGGTACATTAGTAGGTTTATTAGGTACAGTAACAGGTATGATTAAAGCATTCTCGGCTTTATCAACTGCTGGTTCACCTGATTCTTCTGCTTTAGCAACTGGTATCTCTGAAGCGTTAATGAACACTGCAACAGGTATTGGTACATCTACATTAGCTATTGTATTCTACAACGTATTCACAACTAAAATTGATAAATTAACTCATTTTATCGACGAAGCTGGTTTCGCAATTACACAATCGTACAGAAGACACAATAAATAATCATTTATTGTAAATCGTATAAATTGTATAATTTCCAGATTTAATCTGGTTAAAAAAGAAGAAAGAATATGGCAAAAATGAAAAAATCAAGTACAAGAATTGATATGACCGCAATGTGCGACGTATCGTTCTTATTGCTAACATTCTTCGTTTTAACCTCTACAGCAAAAACACCAGAAGTTCACCCTGTTGATTTGCCTGCATCTACTAAGGAAACTAAAATTCCTTCAGACGATATTTTATCAATTACCGTTGGTCAAGAAAACGTGTTTATTGGTATTGCAGGAAGAGAAGATCGTAAAGATATCTTAACCAGAATGGGTAATGAATATAAAATTGAATTCACCGAAGCAGAAAAAAATGCTTTTGCTGGATTAGAAAATTTTGGTGCTGATATACGTGAAATGAAGAGCTTGTTGGCTAAAGCGCCAAGCGATCGAATGAAAGAAGAATTCCATAAAGGAATCCCTTATAAAGATTCATTAAACAACCAACTTTCTAGTTGGGTACGTTTAGCGCGTGAATCATCTTGGCAACGTAAAGAATCGTTCTTAAAAGTTGCAATTAAAGGTGATGCTAACGAACAATTTGGTACTATTAAAGAAATAATAGATATTTTACAAAAACAACGTCAAAACCGCTTTTACCTTGTTACAGGTTTAAGATCAGAAGACTTTTAATCACTAAAAATTAAAAAGAAATGGCAGAATTAAATACAGGTGGTAACGAAGGCAAAGGCGGTAAAAAAGTAAGAAGTAAAAAACAAAACACCGGTGTTGATTTAACAGCAATGGTAGATTTGGCATTCTTATTGATTACGTTCTTTATGTTAACTACCTCTTTATCTAAACCTCAGTCAATGGATTTGACTATGCCTGATAAGTTAGAAAAAGATGATCCAACGCCGCCACAAGAGGCAAAGGAATCTAAAACCATGACTATTTTAATGGGGAAAGACCGTAAATTAAAATACTACATGGGTATGTTTAACGATCCGTACTTAGGAGTTGGTCCAACCGATTCTACTTACGGTAAGGCAGGTATACGTCAGGTTATTTTGCAAAAAATGGCCAACTTAAAGGCAAAAGGGCAAACTGGTAAAGATGGAATTGTTGTGTTAATTAAAGCAACTGAAGATGCAACATACACCGATATGATTGATATTTTAGATGAAATGGCAATTACAGGTGTTGCAATCTACGCAATACAAGACATGACAGAAGACGAAAAAGCAGTTATGCAATAAGCATAAATAAAATAAACTACTATGGCTAATATTAATTTATTTGGAAAGGATTGGACCAATATTGTTTTTGAAGGCAGAAATAAAGCCTACGGAGCATACAAATTGCGTCAAGAAAATCCTAAAACCACTTTACTGGCACTTATGTTTGGTATTGTGTGTATCGGTTTGGCTTTTGGTGGATCGGTTTTATTTAAAACATTTTTTGGCGATAAATTTAATAAATCTAAAGATACCGAACAGGTTTCAATAACCGAAATCGCATTACCAGAATTACCTGAACCAGAACCACCGGTTGAGGAAATTAAAGAAGAACCTAAAGAAGTTGAACAAGCAGATGCATCAAAATCTGTGCAAGAAGAAGTTAAGTTTGTTGAAACCGAAGTTAAGAAAGATAACGAAGTTAAAAACGAACAAAAAACTGCACAAACCGATATTGATGATAACAAAACATCTGGACGTGAAGACAGAGAAGGTGATAGAAATGGTGAGTTAAAAAACGACGGTAAGCAAACCGGAGGTGCCGAAAAAGGTTCTGAAGGAAAAGGAACGGGTGATAAAAAATCAGACGACGATAATCCTAATAAAGTTTGGGGTTTTGTTCAGAAAAAAGCAACACCAAACGAAGGTTTAGAAAGTTTTTACAAAAGTTATACTCGTAAATTTAACGCTCCTGAAGTGGGTGGCGGCGTAACTCAAATTTCGGTTCTTTTAAAATTTGTTGTTGAAAAAGATGGTTCTTTTAGTGATATTCAAATTGCAGGTCCAGATCCTCACAACATTGGTAAAGAAGCAATTCGTGTGTTAAAATCAATGCCAGCTTGGAAACCAGCAGAGCATAATGGTAAAACAGTACGTTCTAGCTTTAAATTACCTATTAAAATTAGAGTTAACTAATATGTTACAAAATTTTATAAATAACTTTAAACAAAAATCGCTTTTACAGCGATTTTTGTTCTTTTTAGGCTTGGTTTTTTTAATACTTTACTTTGTATTAGGTTGCATGTTTATCTTTTGGAAATCAATTCCTTTAGAATTATCTTATAACCGCCGCTTATTGTTTGGTGTTTTGTTAATAGTGTACAGCATTATTAGGTTTTTTAGAATTATAAATATAAGACAAGATTAATTTCTTGTCTTTTTTTTTTGTTTTATACAATATTCTTTATAAAACAGCGTTATTGTATAAATAGTGGTTTGTTAATTTGTTAAAACTTTAAATGTATGGTATGATAATTACTCTTAACTTATAAAATATTTAATTATGAACAATTTAAATCTATTAGGAAAAGAGTGGACCAATATTGTGTTTGAAAACCGCAATAAATTATACGGTGCTTATAAATTACGCCAAGAAAGTGGTCAAAATACATTTATTGCACTGGCAATTGGTTTGGCATTAATTAGCTTTGGTTTTGGTAGCAGTTATTTATACGCTTCAACTAAAAATACTACTACAATAACATCTAAACCTGAACCAACACCTGAAAAAGTAGTTTTGGTTGAGACTAATTTAGTTGAAAAAATGAAACCTAAAGTAGAAAAACCTTTAGGAACTGCTAATGATGATAAAAAAGCTGTAGCAACAAAAGCCGATGTAATGGATAATAAAAAGCTAACAGATATTACAATTGATAAAGACCAAAACGTAAAAACAAACGATTTAACAGCACAAAATGAATTTAATGATAGAACAAATTCAAGTACCGTAAATGTAAATGCATCGGCAAACGGTAGTTTAAATACAAATGGTACAAAACCCGGAACACAAACTACCACAAGCAATAACAATACAGGAAATGGCGCTATTAATGGTAGTAACACCTTAAAGCCTAACGAAATTGTACGCTTAGTGCAAAAAAAAGCTGCTCCGGCAGAAGGTTTTAATAAATTTTACGAATTATTTATTCGTAAGTTTTCAAAAAATCCTAGTCAAACCCAATTGTCTGAAGTGGTAATAAAATTGCGTTTTGTTGTTGAAAAAGACGGTTCGTTTACAGATATACAAATTGTAGAAGATCAATTAGGAATGGGGCAAGAAGCAGTACGTGTTTTAAAAGCTATGCCTAAATGGCAACCTGCAGAGCATAACGGGAATACAGTACGTTCAATGTTTACATTGCCTATAAAAATAAAAATAAACAATTAAAAATAAATCTTGCTTCGGCAAGATTTTTACGTTTATGTTGCAATTTATGCAGTATTTAAGATGTAATAAACCCGCAAATTTGATAGATATAATTTTTGTTTGTTAAAAATGCAAAATTTGTAAAGTTTATTAAAAAAAAAATTAGTAGATTTAGCAATCAATTAAAGTTAAAAAAATGAAGCATTTATTTTTGGGCGTTTTAGGCTTGGTTTTCCTTATATCTTGTAAGCAAGATAAAAAGGTGATTGAACCAAAAGTTAGCGAAGCTTATAACCAAGGAGATACCCAAATGTATGTAGAATCAACGGTGTATCCTTTAATTGAAGAATTAAACCAGGTGTTTAAAAGTTATTACAGCAATGCAAATATTGAATTAAAAATGCTTGCACAAAATAATATTTTAGATGCAATTTATAACGATTCAGCTCGATTGGCAGTTGTTCCAAAATCGTTTACAGAAGAAGAATTAGCTGTTTTTAAAGGAAAAGTGGTGCCTAAAATTACACCAATTGCTAAAGATGCGGTGTTGTTTATCACTCAAAAAGGCAGTAACGATACGTTGATGAATTATGATGATGTGGTAGCTGTTTTTAAAGGAACCAAAACATCAGATAAAATATTTGTATTTCATGATGTAAATTCAAGTATTGTAAATTCAATTATGAACGATGCAAAAGTAAAAACCGTAAGTAAAAATGTATATTATGCAAAAACAGTTGATGAAATTGTATCTTACATTAACAAAAATACAAACGCAATAGGTGTAGTAGGTTTAAATTGGATGGTTAATCCTAGCGAAAACATCAAACAAAACAGTAGTAAATTACGCTCTATGTTGGTGTATAATAATGCACTAAAAAAGCATGTATTACCATCGCAAAGTACCATTGCCGATAATACTTATCCGTTAATAAGAACTATAAATATAATTGATACACAAGGAAAAACTGGTTTAGGAACTGGTTTTGCAAGTTTTGCAGCCTCAGATAAAGGGCAGCGTATTATATTAAAATCTGGGCTAATGCCAATAAAATTACCCAAACGAGAAATAAACATAGTAGAATAATCTAGATTTTTCAATACCTTAGTAATTATGAATAAAAAAATTACCCTAAGTTTAGCTTTATTATCTTTCATTTTTAGTGCAAACGCACAAACCGATACCGACATTGATACCGCTATTAAGTACGGTCGTTACGATGTTGCTAAGAAAGAACTTTATAAGTTGGTACGCACACAACCCAACCAAGGAAGAAATTTTTATCGTTTAGGGGTAATTCATTTAAACGAAAACAATAAAGATTCTGCAAGTTTTTACTTTAAACAAGGTTTAAGAGCTGTAAAAGATGCCGATGTAAACAACATTGGAATTGCTAAAATTGGCTTGTTAGAACAAAAAGATAAAGAAGCAAAATCAAAATTTAATGCTGCAACATTAAATTTAGGAATAAATGATTACGAAACCTATTTAGTAATTGCAAACGCCTATACATTTGCTCCAAAGCCCGATTTTAAAGCCGCTTTAGATTATGTAAACTTGGCACTACTTGTTAATAAAGATACTCCTGAGCCGCATATTGCACGTGGTGATATTTATTTTGCAGAAAAACAATTTGTAGATGCACGCCGTGTATATTATGCTACATCAAAAATGTTTCCAAATAGCTTTTTGCCAAAAATGAAGTTAGCCGACGTTTTTCGTGCGGGTAACGAATTTGAAGATGCAATTAAAGTATACGATACTATTGTAAGTAAAGACCCTAATTTTATTGATGTATATAAACAATTAGGTTTAACTTATGCTGATTATGCACGTTTTAAAGACGATAGAAGTTTGCTAGACAAAGGTGTTGAAAGTTACTTTAAATACCATGGAATGATTGGCGAAAGTTTAGATGCCGATAACGAATTAGCAGGTTACTTAATTAAAAATAAAGACTATAAATCCTTAGGTGATTTAGTTAGAACTAAATGGTACACACGTGGTGATAACTTTTTAATGTACCGTTACCGTGCAATTGCCGATTTTCAAAATGGTAAATTCTTAGACGCTAAAGAAAACATTAACATGTATTTTGAAGTGCAAGATAAAAAAGATCAATTATTACCTATTGATTATTTATACAAAGGCTTGTCTGAATTAGAAGCATCACGTAACGAAGACGGTACTTTTAACGAAGGAGTTTATAAAAATTCAATCGATGAAATGGCTAAAGCCGTTAAAGAAAATCCAAAATTAGGAGTAGCTTTACACGATTTAGGGGTAGATTTATTTAAAGATGGACATTACGAACAAGCTTATTTTGTTTTTGATTTAGCATCAACCGACGAAAAATCGCCATATTATGTGTATGATATGTATTATAAAGGAAATGCATTGTACATGGCAAGTGATAAACCTATGTTTAACGATCAATTAGATAAAGCAAAGTCAAATTTAGATAGTTCATTACGTAAAACACCTACTTTTGAAGCTTATTTAATTAGTGCACGTGTAAATCGTAACTTAAATACTCCAACATCGTTAGCACAAATGGAAAAAGATTACGAAGGCTTTATTAATTTATTAACTCAAAAAGGCCGTGCAAACGATGCTGCTTTTAAAGATGCACTTATTGAAGCTTATACAATGATTGGTAATTACAATTTGTCAATTAATAAATCAAAAGCAACAAGCGCTTTTCAAAAAGTAGTGCAGTTAGATTCTAGTAACGAATATGCTAAAAAGCATGCACAAAAATAATAAACCGTAAATTATGAAAACCGTCTCAACTACATGAGGCGGTTTTTTTGTTTTATTAAATTTGGGTTTAGAATTAAAATTGTGATATTAAGAACACAAAGAGTCAGTTAATTTGATTGTTTTTTTACAAACAAAATCAAGTCAACTATTGTATCTTTGCAAAAAAAAGAATGACAATACCTAAGCCAATAGTTGACAAATTACCTTTAATGGAAGCATTTTATACCATTCAAGGTGAAGGTTTTTATACAGGGCATGCCGCTTATTTTATACGTTTAGCTGGATGTGATGTTGGCTGTCATTGGTGCGATGTAAAAGAAAGTTGGGATGAAAACATACATCCTAAGGTTTTGATTGCTGATATTGTAGCAAATGCAAAATTACACGGCAATTTAGCTGTTATTACAGGCGGTGAACCTTTAATGTGGAATTTAAACGAACTTACTGCGCAATTAAAAACAAACGGTATACAAACAAATATTGAAACCTCTGGTGCCTATGAATTAACAGGTAATTGGGATTGGATTTGTTTATCGCCCAAAAAAACCAAATTACCTACACAAAGTGTTTATAATGCTGCAAATGAATTGAAATGTATTATTTACAACCATAACGATTTTATTTTTGCAGAAGAACAAGCCGCTAAAGTAAATAAAAATGCAAAGTTGTATTTGCAAGTAGAGTGGGGTAAAAAAGATGAAATGTTACCATTTTTAATTGAATATGTGAAAAATAATCCAAAATGGGCTATTTCAACACAAACGCATAAATATTTAGATATTCCTTAAAATAGTATATATTTACCTAAAAAAAATATGAAAAAAATAGTTGTATTACTTATGCTATTTGTAAGTGTAAGTGGTTTTGCACAAGCCAATAAAGCCGATGTTATAAGGCTAGTTGAACTTTCTGGTGAAGTGAATGAATTTTATAATATGACCGATGAAATTGCAAAACAATTATCGGTAGCAAATCGTGAAAGTTTTAAAAAGGATATGGAGCCTTTAATCGCGAAGCAAAAAAATAAATTAATTACGTATTATTCGCAAAATTTATCGCAAAATGAAGTGTTAAACCTAATTGCTTTTTACCAAACACCTTTAGCAAAAAAATTTACAATGGTAAAAAATAATTATTCGGTTGTTTTAAGTAATAAATCAGAAGCATTTAAAGCCGAAATTCAGGGTATAATTATGAAATATATGATGTAAAAAGAGAAGCAAAAGCTTCTCTTTATTTATTTAATAGTTGGTATTGTTTTTTTAGAATCTACTTTGTAATTCTAGCTAAGTAATCAAAATTTTCACCTTCAAGAATTAATTCACATTTTAAATTTTGTGACAAACAAGCGTTTTGTAACGTGTTAAAATCTAAATACAGCCAATTAAAAGGTTCTTCTTTTTCACCTTTGTAACTTACATTAAAAATCAATTCACCATAATAATCATGATAAAGCGGAATCCATTTACCGCCATCTTCATCTTCATCAAACATATAAATCAAATCAGAACTATCAATTAAAATTTGTCCTTTTTCTGTTAGTAAATCTTTTAGTTTAGTTAAGTATTGATCAATATTTTTTAATCTTCCAAAAATACCAGTTCCGTTCATTAACAATAAAATAGTATCGTATTTTAGGGTAGAATCTATTTCTAAAATATCGGTTTTAATGGCGTTATTTACACCGCGAATTTTACAGGTTTCTATGGCGTTAGCCGATACATCAATAGCAGTAACATTTAAACCTATTTCTTGCAAATACAACGCATGACTGCCTGCACCACAACCAACATCTAAAATGTTTCCTTTTGCAAGTTTTAAAGCTTTTTGTTCCAGATTGGGCATTTCTTTATAAGAACGAAAAAGGTAAGCAACATCCATTTCATCGGCCTCGCTAATGTTGGTTTCTGTAATTAAATTTTCAGGTTGGTTGTTTTGGATATAATCCAACATGGCTTTGCCAAAAAGATCTTTAAACATAGATTGATTATTTGTAATTTTGCATTTTAAAATTGCAATGGAACAGTATTTAAAACAATTGCCAAAGTTAGCAAAAGATAAGCATACCGAAAACAAGAAGTATTTTGATAAACTAAAGAAAAAAACACCCAAAGATTTAGATTACAAAATGCAACAGATGCATGATGATGTATTTAGAAAAACCGACTGTTTAAAGTGTGCAAATTGCTGTAAAACAACAGGACCCTTGTTTACTTTAGCCGATATTGAGCGTATTGCAAAACATTTGCGCCAAAAGCCACAACAGTTTATAAACCAGTATTTACGAATTGATGAGGATAACGATTATGTGCTGCAAAGTGTTCCGTGTACGTTTTTAGATCATGAAAATTATTGCATGATTTACGATGTGCGACCAAAAGCGTGCAGAGAATTTCCGCATACCGACAGGAAAAAGTTTCAACAAATTAGCGATCTTACTTTAAAAAATGTGGCTATTTGTCCAGCTGCTTTTGCTGTTGTTGAAGAAATGAAAAAGAAAATGCCTTTGTAAAAAGGCATTTTTTTATATAAAACTGTGTTCGTTTTCTAAATAGTTTTTAAGAAAAGCTTGTGCTTCTTCTTCGGTACTAAAAGTGTCAATTACATATTCTACAAGTTTTAAAATAAAATCTTTAAAACGTTCAAATAGATCAACCACCCTATCAAAAATACGTAAAAACCATTCGTAAATAGATTGAAAACGATCAATAATAGCTATTATAGCGTTTGTAGTATTCATAACAAATCCTTTTTTTAACTTTTAACCAAATATAATAAAAAACTTACAATTGGTAGGGTTTCTAATGATAAATTGAAGTTAAATATCGTTGTATAAAAGATACTTTTTACGTATGTTTTTAAATTGTTCTAAATCTTCTTTCCATGTTTCTCTGATTTCTTTTTCGGTTAAACCTTTTTCAATTTGTTTTTGTAATTTATTGGTTCCAGAAAGTTTAATAAAAAAGTTATTAAAGAAATTTTCTTTATTATCGGAGTTTTTAAATGCTTTTAAAAGCCATTCTAAAGATAAGCCGTCAATAGTTTTATTAGTTGATAAATCTTCGCCAAAGCATTTTACACCGTTGTGCATAGGACTTTTAGCTCCTTGGTTAGGTTTTGGCGTAAAAGTAAAATCCATATTCTTTAAAAAAGGCGATCCGTAAATTTGAAACTGTTTTTCGGTACCGCGACCCACACTTACGTTGGTTCCTTCAAAAAAACATAAACTTGTGTACAGATTAATAGCTGTATCGTTTGGTAAATTTGGCGATGGTTTTACAGGTAAAGAATAGTGCATGTTTTTGCTGTAATTTTCGCAAGGAATAATGGTCAATTTTACTTGAACACCATTTGAAAGCCATTTTTCGCCGTTTATCATTTGGGCGTACTCACCAATAGTTAAGCCATGTAATACAGGAATAGGGTGCATGCCTACAAAACTTTTGTTTTTCATTTCTAAAACAGGTCCGTCAACCGTTGCACCTTTCGGGTTGGGTCTGTCTAAAACAATCAACGGAATATTATTTTCGGCACAAGCTTCCATTAAATAGTGTAACGACGAAATATAGGTGTAAAATCGCGCGCCTACATCTTGCAAATCAAAAATCATAACATCAATACCGGTAAGCTGTTCTTTTGTCGGCTTTTTGTTGTTTCCGTATAAAGAAATAATCGGTAAACCGGTTTTAGTATCTTTTCCATCTTTAATCAGTTCACCGGCATCGGCAGTTCCCCGAAAGCCATGTTCGGGTGCATAGATTTTTTTTAGGTTGATTTTATTTTCGATTAAAAAATCTACCAAGTGAATGGTGTCAAACTTCACAGCTTTAGCACAACCAACGCTAGGGTCAGGTGCAGCGTTATATATATTTTTTTCGATTACAATTCCTGTTTGATTCGTTAAAACCCCAACATTTTTGTCTTTCAATAAGGGTAAATACTTTTCATATTGATTAGCGCCTGTTTGAATTTGGGCCGTACTTATTAAACTTAGGCACGTAAAAACTATTACAAAGCAAAATAAAAATGTATTTTTGAAGGGAATTATATATTTCATAGGTTTGAATGTATCTTATTTTATAGCTAAACGTTTAGCAACTTCTAAAAAGTATAAAAATAGTGTTTCTGCGCCAATAATAAAAATTGCAATTGCGGCAGTAGCCATTAGTGTGGTAATGATGTTGGTTTCGGTAGCTACAGGTCTGGGCTTACAACAAAAAATACGCGATAAAATTACATCGTTTAACGGGCATATTGTGGTTTCAAATTTCGATAACAATCAATCCGAAATTACGTTAGAACCAATATCAACCAAGCAAAATTTCTATCCAAATTTTACCGAAGTACCCGAAGTTACAGCGGTGCATCCGTTTGCAACCAAAGCAGGTGTTGTGCGAACCGAAAAAGCTTTTGAAGGAATTGTTTTTAAGGGGGTTGATAAAAATTATCAGTGGAATTACTTAAGCGATTACTTGGTTAAAGGAAAGTTGCCTAAATATGAAACCGAAAGTATAACTAACGAGGTGTTGATTTCTAGTTTTTTAGCTAATAGGTTAGAACTTAAAGTAGGGGATAAACTACCAACTTATTTTTTAAGAAATCAAGAAGCTGAAATTCCTAACATACGTTCGTTTGTAATTTCGGGTATTTATGATTCAGGCTTTCCGCAGTTTGATGAAACCTTTGTAATTGGCGATTTAAAGCATGTACAACGCTTAAATAAGTGGAATAAAGACCAAGTTGGTGGTTTTGAAATGTTTATAAACGATTTTACTAAGATTGATGCAGTTGCAGAGGATGTATACAGTCGTATTCCTTCAACTTTAAACAGTGAACCTATTACCAAGAAATACTTTAATATTTTTGATTGGTTAAAACTTTTTGATTTTAATATTTATATTATTGTAGGTTTAATGATTTTGGTTGCTGTAATTAACATGGTGGTTGCCTTGTTAGTTTTAATTTTAGAACGTACCCAAATGATTGGAGTTTTAAAGGCATTAGGTACAAGTAACTGGAGTATTCGTAAGATATTTGTTTATAACGCTACTTATATCGTTTTTATAGGTTTGTTAATAGGAAACGCAATTGGTTTAGGTTTATTGCTTTTGCAAAAGCAATTAGGAATAGTTACTTTAGATCCAACACAATATTATGTTAAAGAGGCGCCGGTTTATATTTCGGTATTTTACATACTGTTGATAAATGTTGTTTTAGTAGTGATTAGTTATTTAATAATGTTGCTACCATCAGCACTAATTACAAAAATTAGTCCTGTCAAATCAATCAAATTTCAATAGATAGTAATCAAATGAATATATATTTATAAATAGATTAAAATAATAAACAACAAAAAAGTCGCTTAAAACAAGCGACTTTTAATTTATATAAATACTTTAAATTCTTAAATGAATAAATGAACTAAGTGATAAACGCCCATAGCAACTAATGCAGATACAGGTATTGTTAAAATCCAAGCCCAAAGTAATGAAATGGTTACACCCCAACGTACAGCAGATACCCTTTTTGTAATACCAACCCCAATAATAGAACCGGTAATAGTGTGTGTTGTTGATACAGGTATTCCCATGTGTTCTGTTATATACAAGGCAACAGCACCTGCTGTTTCTGCAGCAACCCCTTCTAATGGAGTAACTTTTGTAATTTTAGAACCCATTGTTTTAACGATCTTCCAACCGCCACTCATAGTTCCTAAACCAATGAATACGAATGAAGCCAATGGAACCCACCCCCAATGAGATACAAAATATTTAAAACGATCGGCGTTTTCAATAGCTGCATAAGGGTTCATATCGTCTGGTAATCCCATGTGGAAACTAATAACAGCCGCACCAATAATACCCATAACTTTTTGAGCATCGTTACCACCGTGACCTAAACTAAATAAAGCCGATGATACCAACTGTAAGCGTTTAAACCATTTTTCGGCACGATGTGGTTGTGCTTTGCGGCAAATCCACATAATAGCAACAGTTATAAAGTAGGCCAAAACCATACCTAAAAATGGTGCTCCAAAAATAAATAAGAAAATAGGAACAACTTTTGCGTAAACAATTACATCTTCACCGTTTATGTTAATGCCACCTGCATGCGCAATTGCCGCACCCATAAAACCACCAATTAAAGTGTGTGATGATGATGATGGAATACCCAATTTCCAAGTAGCTAAATTCCAAAGAATAGCAGCAATTAAACCAGCAAAAATAACTTCTAAAGTAATAAACTGCTCGTTTACCGATTTGGCTATGGTGTTACCAATTTTAAATTCGCCTATAACATATAACGATATAAAATAAGCTGCAAAGTTAAAAACAGCTGCCCATAAAACTGCCTGAAAAGGCGTTAAAACTCGTGTAGTTACAATGGTAGCAATAGAGTTTGCAGCATCGTGAAAACCGTTAATGTAGTCAAAACCTAAAGCTAAAACAATAATAACAAGTAAAAGCCAGGCGCCGCTTACATCAAGGTTTGATAGTAAGTCAAATAATTCCATAATGGTTTATATATAAAAAATTATGAATATTTAACTGTAATGGTTTCTAAAACGTTTGCAACGCGTCTACAGCTATCTGTAGCCGATTCTAAAGCATCCATTACTTCTTTATATTTAATAATTTCAATAACGTTTGTTTCGTTTTCAAAAATATCTGCAACGGCTTTATCAAAAACTTTATCTGCTTTACGTTCTAGGCGTAAAATTACTTTACAACCTTCGGTAATTGCTTTAAGGTTTTTCATATCTTTTATGTAGTAAATGCATTTAGCAACTTCGTTACAAGCTTCTAAATTTGCTTCTGTAAGTTTACGTAAAGGTTTCGTAACTTTATCAATGTGATAAAAACGCATACGCGAAGCAGCATCGCTTAAATTATCGGCAACTTCATCAACTGCTGTCATTAAGCTGTTAATATCCTCTCTGTCAAACGGTGTAATAAAATTTCTTTCTAATTCTAAACGAGTAGTTTGTACAATTTGTTCTATTTCCGATTTTAAAACTTCTACTTCCTTAAGTAGTTTTTCTCTTTCGTTTGCAGGTAAATTTACTGCTTCATTTAATGTTTCTGATAATAATTTAATTTTATTAGCAGCTTCTTCAAACAAAGGGTAAAACTTTTTATCCTTTGGTACTAAAAATTGAAAGATTGAATTTAAAGACATAGTGTATAATATTAATTTTTTTCGATTGCAAAAGTATTACTCTAATGTTAACTTAATATTAAGTTTACGTATTTATTTTATTTTTTTTAAAATCGACTTTTTTTTAATCAGCCGAAAGTTTGTATTTTAGCGCTATTCATAAACTTAATAAAAATGGATTTAAACTTCAATAAAAACGAAGATCACAATAAATTACTGGTTTCAGAATTAAGACAAAAATTTGCCAAAGTTGCTTTAGGCGGTGGCGAAAAGCGTATAGCAAAGTTACACGAGCAAGGTAAATTAACTGCTCGCGAGCGTATTGATTATTTGTTTGATAAAGATTCAAAGTCAATTGAAATAGGAGCTTTTGTGGGCGATGGTATGTATAAAGAACATGGTGGTTGCCCATCTGGTGGGGTTGTTGTTAAAATTGGTTATGTAAATGGTAAACAAGTTATTGTTGTTGCTAATGATGCTACAGTTAAAGCTGGTGCTTGGTTTCCTATTACAGGGAAAAAGAATTTACGCGCACAAGAAATTGCTATTGAAAACCGCTTGCCTATAATTTATTTAGTGGATTCGGCAGGAGTTTATTTACCAATGCAAGATGAAATTTTTCCTGATAAAGAAAATTTTGGTCGAATTTTTCGTAACAACGCCATCATGTCATCAATGGGTATTACGCAAATAGCAGCTGTAATGGGTAGTTGTGTTGCCGGTGGTGCATATTTACCAATTATGAGCGATGAGGCTTTAATTGTTGATAAAACTGGGTCGATTTTCTTAGCAGGCTCTTATTTGGTAAAAGCAGCAATTGGTGAAAGTATTGATAACGAAACGTTGGGTGGCGCTACTACTCATACCGAAATATCTGGTGTTACCGATTATAAATCAAAAGACGATAAAGATTGTTTAGATACCATTCGCAACATTGTTGGAAAAATGGGCGATTATGATAAAGCTGGTTTTAACAGAATTGATGCTAAAAAGCCTGCATTAGATCAAAATGAAATTTACGGAATTTTACCAAAATCTCGTGCAGAGCAATATGATACTATGGAAATTATTAAACGTTTGGTTGATGATTCTGAATTTGATGAATACAAAGCAGGATACGGACAAACCATAATTACTGGTTATGCACGTATTGATGGTTGGGCAGTTGGTATTGTTGCTAATCAGCGTAAAGTTGTGAAAACAACAGGTGCCAAAACCAAACCAAGCGAAATGCAGTTTGGCGGTGTTATTTATTCCGATTCGGCCGATAAAGCCACACGTTTTATAGCAAATTGTAATCAAAAGAAAATTCCTTTGGTTTTCTTGCAAGATGTTACCGGTTTTATGGTAGGGTCAAAATCTGAACACGGCGGTATCATTAAAGATGGTGCCAAAATGGTAAATGCTGTTTCTAATTCGGTTGTGCCAAAATTTACAGTAATTATGGGTAATTCTTACGGTGCAGGTAATTATGCAATGTGCGGTAAAGCATATGATCCACGTTTCTTTTTAGCTTGGCCAAGTGCCGAATTAGCAGTAATGGGTGGTGCACAAGCAGCTAAAGTTTTGTTGCAAATTGAAGCTTCATCACTTAAAGCAAAAGGAGAGGAGTTAACCCCTGAAAAAGAAGCAGAATTGTTTGATAAAATTAAAGCAAAATACGATGCGCAAGTTTCGCCATATTATGCTGCCGCACGTTTATGGACCGATGCAATTATTGATCCGTTAGATACGCGTAAATGGATCTCAATGGGTATTGAGGCTGCTAATCATGCACCAATTGAAAAACAATTTAATTTAGGCGTTATTCAAGTGTAATTTTTTGTTTATAGTTTAATAGGTTAAAGTCTACTTTTTTAGTAGACTTTTTTTAATCAATTGCTTTTTAAATACGAACAAGATTCTTGTGCTTAAAATCGAATAAAATTCATGTTAAAAGAACAATCATCGCCTTACGAAAAATACCTGCCAATGGTGGCTGCGGTTGCAATGTTTATGCAATCGTTAGACGGAACCATACTTAATACATCATTGCCAAGTATTGCTGCAGCTATGCGTTATTCGCCCTTAGAAATGCAATCTGTTATTGTTAGCTACGCATTAACATTGGCATTGTTTATACCGCTTTCGGGGTGGCTTTCTGATAAATTTGGAACCCGAAAAATGTTTTTATTAGCAGTGTTTGTTTTTACATTAGGTTCGTTTTTTTGCGCCATTTCGGTAAATCTACTCACCTTAAATTTATCTCGAATACTTCAGGCAATTGGTGGTTCAATGATGGTGCCCATAGCGCGTTTAGCTATTTTGTACCAATATCCTCGTAACAAATTACTAAAAATTATGAATTACATAACCATTCCAGGTTTGTTGGGGTTGGTTGTTGGTCCAAGTTTAGGTGGTTATTTATCAGATTATTTTGCATGGCAATGGATTTTTTTAGTGAACCTTCCTGTTGGTTTTTTTGGTATGTTTTTGGCATATAAAATCATGCCGAATTTTAAAAATACAGTTGGCAAATTTGATGTATTGGGATTGCTTTATTTTAGTGGCGCTTTGGTTTTAATAACTTTTGCGTTAGAGGTTAGCAGTGTAGGTTTTAATCATTATCTATTGGTTTTAGGACTTTTTTTTATTGCGTGTGTACTTTTTGTGTTGTACTACAAACATTTTAAATCTACTAAGTATTCCATAATCAATTTAAACCTTTTTAAAATTAGAACATTACGTATAGGCTTAATAGGTAGTTTAATAACGCGTTTTGGTATAAGCGGTTTGCCTTTTTTATTGCCTTTAATGATGCAGGTTGGTTTTGGGTTTTCGGCATCAAAAGCGGGGTTCATGTTACTGCCATCGGCTTTAACAACTATTGCCATTAAACCTTGGATTGTGCCGTTAGTGAAAAGGTTTGGTTATCGAAATATTTTAATAAGTAATACCTTGTTTTTAGCCGTAATTATTTTTGTTTTTAGTTTTATGGAAAAAGATACACCGCTTATTTATTATATTCTTTTAATGATTGCCTACGGTGCTTTTACATCGATACAAATGACCGCAATGAACACCATTACTTTGGCCGATTTAACCGATAAACAAGCCAGTGGGGGCAATAGTTTGCTAACCATTATGCAACAATTATCTATTAGTTTTGGTATTTCTATTGCAGCTTTAATTTTGGCTTTTTATAAAGATAAAATGCATTTTTACCAAGGAGATTTGGTTACTGCGTTTCATTTAACCTTAATTTCGTTAGCAGTTTTAACAGCTTTTTCTAGTTTAACGTTTACAAAATTAAAAAGCAACGATGGTAAAAAGTTGTCGGGGTAATTAAAAGAAGTGTGATTTTTTTTAAAAGTTGAAAATGTTAAATAACCGCCTTAAAATAAAATGATTATAAAACAAAAACTCAACATTCCGTTGAGCTTTTGAATATACATTTTAATTAAAAAGTAAGTCTTTACTTTTTGCCTATTATCTTTTCTCTAAAAAGAATTATTTTCCAAAAAAACCGCCTAAAAGATCACCTAAATTACCTTTTTTAACTGCGCTAATAGCATCGTCGATTCCTAATTTGCCATCACCGTTTTGATCGAACATTTTAGCAGCATCGCCTCCTGTGAAAGAGCTTAAAATATCGGTAATGTTAAAATCGCCGCTTTTAGCTTTTCCAGTAATCATGCTTATTATTTGTGGAATAATACTACTTGCAAAATTGCTAGACGTGCCCGCATCTAAACCTACATTTGAACCTAGTTTTGATGATAACGAATTAATCATATTTTGCACCATTGGGCTGCTTGTTAAACCATTTGCGTTATCGCCGCTTAACATATTCATTAAATCACCCATATTACCGCCCGAAACGGCATTTTGTAAGCCTTCCATTAACGTATTGCCTGTTTCTTTAGCTACATTACCAGCTAAATTGTTTGAAATGTTGTTGTTGCCGGCTACTTCTTTTTCTGTTAGCTGATTTATAATCTGCTGAATTTGATCCATCATTTTTTTATAAATTTTTTATAAAGATAACAAAAATTTCATTGTATCTACATTATCGGCATAATCCCAAAGTTCGGGTTTTTGTGTAGTACCAAAAGGTAAACTATTTGGTGTTAATTGGTTTGAAACTACGCATTGAATTTTATCTGCATCGGTAATTAATCGGTTGTTAATTTCGTTTAAATCGGTGTAAAATTCATAGAAAACCGATGAAATAGGCGATGTGTAAGAAGCATCTTCTTTAATGGTTAAAAATCCATTGTCTAGCAAATTAAAGTTACTCATTAAAAAAACAGCCTTGTTGTAATCGTAATTGTTTACATACTTTTCATCTTTAATTATTTCGCTATAAGCAAACATTCCTTCAAAAAAAGCATCAAAGTTATAATCTTTAGGTACAAAAAGTTTTGATACATTTCTACATCCTAAACCATAATATCTAAAAATATCCTCGCCCAATGCAATTAAATCTTCCTTAGATTCTTTACCGTTTAAAACTGCTACCGAATTTCGGTTTTTACGAATGATATTAGGGTATTTCCCAAAATAATATTCAAAATAGCGAGCTGTATTATTGCTTCCTGTTGCAATAACGGCATCAAAAAGTTCTAGTTTTTCTTTAGTTATTTCGTACCTGTTTTTAAATTCAGGTTCAACCGTTTCAAGGTATTTTAAAATAAAAGGGACTAAAAGTTCATCGTTAGATGAAAGTTTAATTAACGCTTTGTTGCCCGAAATTAACACCGTTAACACATCGTGAAAACCCACCAAAGGAATGTTTCCTGCTAAAATTAAACCAATGGTTTTTAATTGTTCGTTTTGTAAATTGTAGGGTGTTAGCCATTTTGTTAAATTGGTATCAGTTAACGCACTGCACCATGAATTAAAACAAAATTGTAGCTGTTCACGTTTAAACCAACTGTTGCTTTCGTGTAAACGGTTAATTAATTGATTAAAAGGTTCAAAAAACTCATTGTTATGTAAAACATTTGGGTTTTCTTGGTACGTTTCTGTCGAAAATTGTTTTAAAAACAATCCTAAGTGTATAAATGCCTTTTTTTTATCTTCTAAAATCATATAGATTTGTTTGTAAATTCTTTATGCAGTACTTTTGTACAAAGTTACATTAATTAAATAAAATCCGTGCTATGGCAATTATAATAACCGATGAATGTATAAATTGTGGCGCTTGTGAGCCAGAATGTCCAAATACTGCAATTTATGAAGGTGCCGACGATTGGCGTTGGAAAGATGGTACAAAATTAAGCGGAAAAGTGGTTTTACCCGATGGAACAGAAGTTGATGCAGATGATGCACAAACACCTGTTTCTGACGATATTTACTACATTGTTCCAGGAAAATGTACCGAATGTAAAGGTTTTCACGAAGAACCGCAATGTGCAGCTGTTTGCCCAGTTGATTGTTGTGTGCCAGATGATAACCACGTAGAAAGCGATGAAGTGTTGTTAAAAAGACAAGCTTTTTTACATAATGAATAGTTAAAGGCTTCGCTAAAATGCGAAGCTTTTTTTATTTTTAAAAAAATTAAAAGTTTATGAAAAAGTTATTTTTACCTTTTTTGGTTGCTATTTTATTCTTTTCATGTTCCGTTAAAAAGCAAGTTTTTTCACAAAAGCAAGATCAAACGGTTTTAAATGGTAATTGGGAATTGGCTTTGGCTAGTTTTAGTGCAAATTTAACAAAAGATTTTCCAGAAGGTTTGCCAACCATTACTTTTGATGGTACAGAAGATCTTTCGGTTTATGGTTACGACGGTTGTAATAGATTAAACGGAAAAGCAGTTTTAAAGAAAAATAATGAAATTAGCTTTCAATCAAATTTTGTTTCAACCATGATGGCTTGTAATAAAGTAAAAAGTGCTGAATTTAAAAATGCGTTATTACACACAACAGCCTACACTATGACTAACAACGTGCTTATTTTAAAAAATGATAGCGTTTCATTAAAGTTTCATAAAATTACCTTAAATGGAAAATGGTTTTTAGATAAAATTTATGTTGGTAAAATTAAAGCTGCCGATTTGTATCCCTACAAAAAACCGTTTATTGTAATTGATATTAACCAACCTGTTTTTTCAGGAAATACCGCATGTAACGCTTTAAAAGGTCAGTTGTTACTTTACCAAAACACCATGAAATTTAATCATATCACATCAACAAAAATGTTTTGCGATGGCGTTAACGAAACTGTTTTTACCAATGCTTTAGCAAAAGTTACACATTATAGGTTAGATGGTACCCGATTGGTTTTATTTGAAAACGAAAAGAAAATAATGGAATTGGTTCAACAATTTGAATAAAAGAAGTCGCTAAATACAGCGACTTTTTTTATTAATTTACTTGTTCCCACCATTTTTCAAAAACTTGTTGTGAATTGTTTAAATAAATGATTTCTCCAATTTTAGGGGTGATTATTTGCGTTGAGGTTTGTTCTTCGGTTGCAATAGTAACCCTTTGAAGTGGTTCTTTCCAAGGGTGATTGGCTAGTTTAAATTTTGAACTATGTACCGGAAAAAATCTTTTTGCTTGTAAATCTATGCTTGCTTGTACAACTTCTTCGGGCATCATATGTATGTATTTCCATTTTTTATCGTATTGACCGTTTTCTAGAATAGCCAAATCAAACGGACCGTATTTTTTTCCTATTTCTTTAAAATGGGTATCGTAACCGCTATCGCCACCTAAATACAGATTTAAATTTTTAGTTTGGAACACGTACGATGCCCATAAAGTGGTGTTTCGTTTAAAACTTCTTCCTGAAAAATGGCGTGTTGGTGTAGCTGTAATTTTTAATGAATCGTTTAAAATGGTGGTATCATGCCAATCTAATTCGGTTATGTTTTCTTTTGGAAATCCCCAATACTCTAAATGTTCGCCCACACCTAACGGACAAATAATTTTGCTTACTTTGTTTTTTAATTCTTTAAACGATGTATAGTCTAAATGGTCGTAATGATCGTGTGTTAAAATCAAAAAGTCAATTGAAGGTAGATCTGCGGGTGTAATTTTATCGGCACCTTTAAAAGCAGTATTTGTGCCGTATAAAGGCGATGCGTTTTTGCTTAAAACAGGATCAATTAAAAAGGTTTGGTTGTTAATTTTCATAAAATAAGAAGAATGCCCAAACCAAACCATAAAATCATCAGCTATAGTGTTTTTTTTTAGATTGATTTTTTCGCTAGGAATGCTGTCTGTTGGTTTGGTATGTTCAATTTTCGAAAAAAGCAATTCTTTAATCATTTGGGTGTATGTAGCACCTTCGGTTAACGCAGGAGTATGTGAAAGGTTGTGAAATTGCCCGTTTTTATAATTTTTTGATTGTTGAATTCTTTTTAAACGTTCTCCAGAAGGTTCTTTACCAAAAAGTGGATGTTGTAAAAAAATAAAAGTTGCTGCAATTAAAGCTCCAATTATAATTAAGGTTGTTGTCATTAATTTTTTTCTGTTTTTTTTCATGAGGCGAATTTCTGTTTTTTTTTATAAAGGAAACGTTAAATATCACCCAATTTTCACATAAATTATTAATGCTTTTAGTTTTCTAAAAACAAAAACAGTAGCAAAATAGTATTTGCTACTGTTTAAAAAATATTATTCTTAAATCCTTATTTTAAGGATGTTGATTTTTTTTTAATTTGTTACAGGTCTATTTTTTGCTGTTGCCCAAATATAAATTCCTGCAATAATAAATGGAATACTTAACCATTGACCGGTAGATAATATACCTAAAGCAGATTCAAAACCACCTTGACTTTCTTTTACAAATTCTACAATGAATCTAATTAACCATAAGAATACTAAAAACACACCGAAAATTTTGCCTAAATAGTTGCGTGCATCTGTTTTCCAGTACATAAACATTAAAATTACAAATAAAATAATGTATCCAAACGCTTCGTATAATTGAGTGGGATGGCGGAATGGAATAGCTTCAAGTACGGCTGAAAAACGAGGGTCGGTTTCAATTAATTTATAAGCTTCGTTTTTAGTTGTAGCCTGTGTAATATCAAAAATGTTTTTAGTATTCCAAAATTCATCTTCGCGAATAAATTTTATTCCAAAAGGAAACGATTTATCTACAATATGTCCGTAAATTTCAGAGTTGAAAAAATTTCCTAATCTAACAAAAACACCACCAATGGTAATTGATAAAACCACACGGTCTAAAATCCATAACAATGGTTTTTTTATAATACGGCTGTAAAAAAACATTGCTAATATAATTCCTATAGCGGCACCATGACTTGCTAAACCTGCAAAACCTGTAAATTCAAATTCGGGTTTAAATCTAAATGGTAAAATAATTTCGCCTAAGTTATTTTGGTAGTAATCCCAATCGTAAAAAAATACATGCCCTAAGCGTGCGCCTAATAAAGTTGCAATAAAGGTGTAAAAGAACAGTTTGTCTAACTCGTCTTGCGAGCGGTGTTCTCTGTTGTATACTTTTTGCATAATGTAATAGCCTAAAGCAAAAGCAACTACAAACATTAAGCTATAAAAACGCAGTGTAAAACCTGCAATGGTAATTCCTTCAGATGGATTCCAAATCATAATAACTATTTTTTTAAAATTGTTTACGGAACGGGATCGTACCCCGATTTTCCCCAAGGGTGGCATTTAGCAATACGTTTTATACCAAGCCAACTGCCTTTAAACAAGCCATGTTTTTTTAAGGCTTGTAACGTATAATGTGAACACGTTGGAGTAAACCTACACGATGGCGGCGTAAAGGGCGAAATTGCCAATTGGTAAAAACGTATAAGTACCACAAATGGAAAAATGAGTATTTTTTTTAGCTGTTCCATAAAGTTCAAAGATAAAAAAAGCTACTGTTTAAGTAGCTTTTTTTATGAAATTTATAACGTAAAAGTTGTTCCTTCTTTTCCATCTTTTAATTCAATACCAATTGCGGCTAATTGGTTGCGAATTAAATCAGACTGTGCAAAATCTTTATTAGCACGTGCGGTGTTACGCATTTGAATTAAAAGATTTACAACTTCTTCTAACTTTCCGTTGTTGTTATTTGTTGAGGTATATAAACCTAAAACATCAAAAACAAGCGCATTTAAAGTTTCTTTTAAAAGCTCTAAATCGGCAGCTGTTATGGTAGCCTTGTTTTCTTTTAATGTATTAATAAATTTTACGGCTTCAAAAATAGTTGCAATTAAAATAGGGCTATTAAAATCGTCTAATAACGAATCGATACATTTTTGCTTCCATTCCAAAACATTGAAAGATGATGAGGTAGAAGTAGTGATGCTATTTAGTGATTTAATAGCATCCATTAATCGATCAAAACCTTTTTCTGATGCCAGCATGGCTTCGTTTGATATATCTAAAACGCTGCGGTAATGTGCTTGTAAAAAGCAAAAACGCAATACACTTGGTGTAAAAGGTTTTTCGAAAAAGTTGTTTTCACCGGTAATTAACTGCATTGGTAAAATGTAGTTACCGGTTGATTTACTCATGCGTTGCCCGTTCATGGTTAGCATGTTGGCATGCATCCAATAACGTACAGGTGCGGTTTCGTTACAAGCTTTTCCTTGAGCGATTTCACATTCGTGATGCGGAAATTTTAAATCCATTCCACCACCGTGAATATCAAATTGATCGCCTAGGTATTTGGTGCTCATGGCAGTACATTCTAAATGCCAGCCAGGAAATCCGTCGCCCCAAGGTGATGACCAGCGCAAGATATGTTGTGGAGATGCTTTTTTCCACAATGCAAAATCTTGTGGGTTTTTCTTTTCATTTTGTCCATCTAAATCACGGGTATTTTCAAAAAGTTCTTCAATGTTTCTTCGTGAAAGTTCACCGTAATTTAACCCGCGTTTGTTGTATTCTAACACATCAAAATAAACCGAACCGTTACTTTCGTAAGCAAATCCTTTATCTATTAACTTTTGTGTTAGTTCTATTTGTTCAATAATGTGCCCTGTTGCGGTAGGTTCAATTGTTGGGGGTAATAGGTTAAAAAGTTTTAAAACGTTATGGAAATCTACTGTGTATTTTTGAACAATTTCCATAGGTTCAAGCTTTTCTAAACGCGATTGTTTCACAAAACGATCGTTGTTAACATCGCCGTCGTCTGTTAAATGCCCGGCATCTGTAATGTTTCGAACATATCTAACTTTAAAACCTAAATACTGTAGACTGCGGTAAATAAAATCAAACGAAAGAAATGTGCGCACGTTTCCTAAATGCACATTGCTGTAAACGGTTGGTCCGCAAACATACATACCAACTTTATCTTGATGTAAAGGTGTAAAAAGCTCTTTTTCTCCTGTGAGCGAGTTGTATATTTTTAGGTTTGATTTCATGGTTTACAGTTTAACTTTTTTACTAAGTATATAAGGTTAGTGACTAAAATTTAGTTTCTAACTTAATGTATTCTAAAAATTCTTTTCTTGTTAATTCATTTTTAAAAGCACCGCTAAATTCTGCTGTTACGGTAGAACTTTCAATATCGCGTATTCCTCTTGAGTTTACGCATAAATGTTTTGCATCTATTACGCAAGCAACATCGTCGGTTCCTAAAACGCGTTTTAGTTCGTCAACAATTTGAATGGTTAATCGTTCTTGTACTTGTGGACGTTTTGCGTAGTAATCTACAATACGGTTCATTTTAGATAAGCCAACTACTTTGCCGTTTGAAATATAAGCTACGTGTGCACGCCCAACAATTGGTAACAAATGGTGTTCGCAAGTTGAATAAACTACAATGTTTTTTTCAACTAACATTTCATTATACTTATATTTATTATCAAAGGTAGAAGAAGAAGGTTTTTTGTTTGGATTTAATCCACCAAAAATTTCTTTAACAAACATTTTAGCTACACGGTTAGGTGTGCCTTTTAAACTATCGTCTGTTAAATCCATACCTAAGGTATTTAAAATGCTTTCTACATCTTTTTTAATCAATTCAATTTTTTGATCATCAGATATTGAAAAAGCATCTGCTCTTAAGGGTGTATAATCACTTGTGCCAAAGTGATTGTCACCTATATCATCGTGTAATGCGTCTGATTTACACATAAATTTTAGTTTTATTTTTTATAAAAATTTAAGAATGCAAATATAATGAAATGCGTTTAATAAACAGTTTTAATGCAAAAATATAATGTTTAAAGTAGCTTAAATAAGCTTGTAAATGTGTTAAAATTGAATTTTGGTAAAATTTTTTCAAAAAAAAACTTAATAGTTTCTTAATTTTATGTAAATTTCGCTCTTTAAAAAGTAAGTGTTATTTGCTTAATTTAACTCATAAAAAAATTATATTAACTAACTATGAGAAACAAATATTTATTAATACTGTTTTTGGTAACAAGCTTTTTGGGGTTTAGCCAGCAGTACAATTATGTAGATATTGATGAAACTTATACGGCGGAACAGCTGGTTAAGAACGTTTTGGTGCGTTCTACTTGTGATTTGGTTTCCAATGTAAAGTATCAATATTGTGATGGAAGCCCTGGGTCTAAACAAATTTATCCGTTGGGTTATTTTCAAAGAAACGGAAGTACCTTTGGGTTTGATGATGGTATTGTTATTAGTACAGACCAATCATACTTTATGGAAGGACCAATTGGTAATAAAAACTCTGGTAATTTAAATAACCAGTACCGTTGGACAGGGGATCAAGATTTGAACGATTTAATTAACGATGCAGGTGGTTGGCCAGCAGGTGCACCACGTCAGGATATTCGTTCAGCTACAATCGATTTTGATTTTATTCCTCTACAAACAACTGTTAATTTTGAATATATATTTGGTAGTAATAGTTATCAAGGTTGTTGGGGTAGATGTCAAAATGCTGCATTATTTGGAGCTTGGTTGACAGATACTACAACAGGTGTTGGTCAAAATTTAGCTTTAGTGCCAAATACAACTGATCCAATTTCAATTGCTACTGTTCGTGATGAGGCAAAGACAAATCCTGGTGCTACTGCTGGTTGCGGTACATCGGTAAATCCACTTTACTTTGGCAATGCTTATGGTGGAGGACCAAATCAAGTACCTAATTTAGCTGCACCTATTAACCTTAATGGTCATACAGTGCCAATGACATCTTTAGTAGCAAATGTAATTCCGGGTCGTAAATACCGTATTAAATTAGCAATTATCGATTTTTGTAATACAACAAGTCACACAAGTGCTGTGTTTTTTAAAGCAGGTAGTTTTGATATTGGTAACTTAGATTTAGGTAACCCAGTACTAATTGCCGATGGTAATGGTTTGTGTGTAGGTGATAGTTATACTTTAAAGTCTGGTTTAGATGCTAATTTGTTTACATTTGAATGGTTTAAAGATGGTATTAAAATTCCTGGCAAAACAGGTCCTAATTTAGTTGTTACCGAAACAGGTGATTATTACGTTAAAGCATTTATACCAAACGTTGGGGGCTGTATTTTAGAAGCAGAACCAGTACGAGTAGAGTTTTATGAGTATGTAAATATACTAGCGCCAAAAAATTTAGCTGTTTGTCCAACTACAGGTACAACCACACGTATCGATTTAAAAGATGCTGTAGTAGGCGTAACTACGAATCCTAATATTTTGTATAATTTCTATTTAACAAAGTTAGATGCAGAAAACGATACTAATAAAATATCAGACTTATACAATTTAGCAAATAATGCCAATGTACCACGTACTATTTGGGTTCGCGCATACGAATTGAATAATCCATGTCCGTTTATAAGTTCGTTTACAATAGATTTTATCAACTGTGCCTTAACTTTAAATCCATTACCTGATTTATCAATCTGTGAAGGCGCAAGCGTACAAACTTTTGATTTAACAGTACAAACACCAGTAGTTTATAACAATGCAGTAGGTTTTGCGGTTACTTACCACTTAAGTAAACCCGATGCAGATACCGGTGTAAACCCAA
>JACCEA012353145.1_pt1 | contig 127782 bp, 98 predicted proteins | sample 7449851 | NCBI WGS metagenome assembly JACCEA01 (sample SAMN15323453, study PRJNA562643) | freshwater metagenome | isolation source: river surface water | place: USA:Blue River Watershed | collected 2017-08-18
ACACCTTCAAAGGCCTGTAAACGCTCACGAGTGCCCTCTTTTACTTTAACTTGAACTACAACTGTATCACCAGGTGCAAACTCAGGGATAGTTTTATTTAAACGTGCAATTTCTTCTTGCTCTAACATTTGAATGATATTCATTATTTTTTTCCTATAATCTTGTTCCTACTTAACATTTCATCAAGTAGCCGAGATTGTTCTTTTGTTAACTGTTTGCCATCTAAAAGTTCTGGACGCCGTTGATAGGTTCGCCATAAACTTTGTTGCAAACGCCATTTTCTAATTTGTTCATGATTACCTGAACATAATACTTCAGGGACCTCAGCACCACAATAATCACGTGGAACAGTATAATGCGGACAATCTAATAACCCATCCATAAATGAATCATTAGTTACTGATTCCTGACTATTCATAGCTCCTGGGATTTGCCGAACAATTGCATCAATTAAGAGCATTGCAGGTAATTCTCCACCTGATACCACAAAGTCACCCAACGAAATTTCTAAATCAACATTACGTTCAATAAATCTTTCGTCAATTCCTTCATAGCGGCCACAAACAAAAATCACGCCTTGATCTGCAGCTAATTGATTAATCAATGCTTGATCAACACGCTTACCCTGCGGTGATAAATACACCACTAAAGGCTGCTTAACTCCATGCTGCGCTTGATTTTCTTTAGCCTTAGCTAAAGTTAATTCCAAAGGCACGATTTTCATGACCATTCCAGGTCCACCACCAAAAGTTTTATCATCAATACGACGATAATTATCAGTGGTAAAATCACGTGGATTCAGCGTATCTAACTTAAACAAATTTTTGGCCAACGCCCGCGCAACGATACCATTTTGGCTCACCGCGGCAAACATTTCTGGAAAAATGGAAATGACACTAAAGATCAATAGTCCAAACCCCAATCCAAGGTAATTTGCTTATTTGCCATATCAACATCGATAACATATTGTGCAACAAATGGCACCAAACGTTCTTCAGTCGCGTCTCGAATTACCAAGACGTCATTTGCTCCAGTTTGCATGAGATCTTTGACAACCCCCAATGCTTCACCTTGCACATTAACTGCGTTTAAGCCGATTAAATCAACCCAATAAAATTCATCTTCGTCTAAATCTGGAAGTTGTTCCCGACTTACTGCAACAGTAGCACCTTTTAGTGCAAAAGCCGCATCTCGATCAGTAACCCCAGCTAATTTGGCATGAAATAAGCCATCGCGAGCGAAGCTTTTTTCAATTGTTTGGCTAACTACTTTACCATCTGGAAACTTAAGATAAATATTTTCATAATCATCCAGTGAGTCATCATATTCAGTAGTTACTTTTATTTTTACCCAACCTTGAATGCCGAACGGACTAGTAATATAACCCATGTCAATCAAGTTGTTAGGTGTCATAATTTAGGCTGCTAAGTTTTTAATTAATTTTTGAACAGCAGGAGATACTTGTGCACCAACTGAAGCCCAATAATCAACACGAGTAGTATCAATACGTACTGCCTCAACAGTTGCAGCAGCAACTGGGTTGTAAAAACCAACTTTTTCGATGAAACGACCATCACGACGTGCACGAGAATCGGCAACTACAACACTGTAGTAAGGGCGGTGCTTATTACCACCACGAGCTAAACGAATAACGACCATTGTGTTATTTCCCTATAAAAATTAAACAATAAAGCACGTGATTTTACAATAGAAAACAAGCACCTGTCAAGCAAGCAATTTGACTAAAACCCGCAATCTTGCTATAATACTCCACCAAATAACTTCATTATTAAAGTAATTACTCATGCAGCAATACCTTAAGTCACTACCAATAATCAGCACCCTACTTTTAATTGGTTGCGCCAGTAATATGCAACCAAGCCAAAGTGAACAAATTTATCTATCGAGTGCAACTAATAGCCTACGGATCAATCAGCCAAGCATAGCGCTTGAATCCGCAAATCAAGTCATTAAACAAAATTCGAATAGTTACCAAGCATACTATCTACAAGCTCAAGCTTATCAACAACTTGGCGAAAGTACTAGTGCGGCAAATAGTTATGAGCAAGCTCTCCAAATCAACCCTAGTAACGTTGAAATAATTGACAGCTACGCAACATTATTATGTTCAAGCCAAAGCTATAGTGCTGCAGAGCTACAATACGCTAAAGCTTATCAGCTCGGGCAAAAATATAATCAAGGATGGGAAAAAGTTGCCAGCGATCATGGCGATTGTTTAACTAATCAAAATAAGCTGGATCTTGCCGTGGAAAGCTACCAACTGGCAATTAACTCAACAAATAAGCCAGCTAGTGCCTATTTAGGACTTAGCTACGCGTACATTATGCAACAAGATTATATTCACGCAGCTTATGCCATAGGTCAATATCCAGGTGATGACACACCACAATCTTTACGCCTTAAAATAGCAGCTTACAATGGCTTGATCAAAAGTCCGAACATTAATTCTAAAAATAAATCTATTCTAAAAAATAAAACGGCGGCTCTAAAAACTAAATTAAGTAAGTTGGAAGCCAAAGCCAATAGCAAAAACCCTCAAAAGCCTCAACCAATTATATTAACCGCAATACCAAGTACCACCGATTCAAATGACGTGGTAATCAATAACACTGCCGCCACAAGACCAGCACAAATAAACACTAATAGCGCAAATAACAATAAGATGCCATTAAATGCGGATATTGCACAAAGATACATGACCACTACGCCTACGACACAAAGCAAACCACAAGCAACAATACCAGCCACAGCAGTAAATTCATCAGCAATTAATGCCATGGAATTTGAGGGTCGCATCCAAAAAAATGCTGCTGGACATCATTACATAATTGTTGAACCTGGTGATACTCTATACAAAATATCTCAACAAAGCAAAATTTCAGAAGCTAGAATAACTCAATTAAACAAGCTTAAAACCCAAAATGTGCCTTTGAATATGCACCTATTGTTAGATTAATTGATGCGTAAATTATACCTATTCGCAATTTTCTTTGTGCTGTATGAGTTTAATACTTATTCAGCAAATGACATGATCATGCCTGGCATGATCGAGGTGGTTAATGAATTTCACGCACCACTTAATTATGTTGCTGCATCTCTCAGTCTTTACCTGCTCGGTGAATGTGTAATTCAACTTTGGCTTGGACCATTAGCTGAACGCTATGGCAAGCGCCAAGTTATTTTACTTGGAAATTTATCTTTTATAATCTTCACGATTTTAATTGCAACTAGTAGCACTATTTCACAATTTATGCTTGGCCGTTGGTTACAAGGCAGTGGAATGGCATTTATTGCTATGGGTTATGCGATTATTCATGAAAAGTTTGACGATAAATCCGCGGTAAAAATAATTGCGATCATGGCGAATATAACTATCTTAGCTCCCTTAATTGGCCCATTAATTGGTGGTTTAATTGTCAGCTACACTAGCTGGCATTATATTTTTGTGCTAACAGGAGCGCTTGCCTTCATCACCTTATGTGGACTCTACCGTTATACACCATACAGCACACCACAAATAAAAAAACTAGAATTAAAACCGGTGCTGAAACACTATATAGAAATCGCCAAAAGCAAAAACTACGCGCTTGGAGTAGCTTGTACTTTAATGGGTGCAATGCCGTTATTAATTTGGATCGGACTGGCCCCAAATCTGATTCTTCACCATTTACACCTTAGCTATAAAAGCTATATTATTTATCAAATAATCGCACTCGGCGGGTTGGCAGTTTCAAGTATATTCGTTCAATTTCTAGCTGGACGCTGGCAATTTCATCAATTAATTCGCCGTGGCTGCTACTTGGCATTTGCTGGCGTTGTGTTTAGTTTTATTTTTCACACTTCAATTGAATTAATTGCAATTGGACTCTTTTTCTATAGCGTTGGGCTTGGATTCACCAATGGTAGCATCATTCGAATTATTATGAGTAACACCAATTTATCACAAAGCATGGCCGCTTCATTAATGACTTTTACTCAAACGCTTTTTTTCGCAATCGGGATTCAATTAAGCGATGAACTCTGCAAACAATTTGATTACTCAGGACTCAGTTTTACACTTTGTTGTCTAATCAGTAGCATTATTAGCTTAATTATCACCCGTAAATTTGCGGGACGCATGGTAAGTCGTGAATGGCAATAAACGCACCAATAACTAGGTAACTATGCTATAATTTGACGTTTTAAATAATGATGGCTTAAGTTGTACAAATATATAAATTTCTGCAACCATAGCTCACTTTCAAGAAGGATAACTCATGCAAAAAATTAAAGTAGCCAATCCAGTTGTTGAACTTGACGGCGATGAAATGACCCGGATTATCTGGAAATTTATTAAAGAAAAATTAATTTTACCTTACTTAGATTTAGATATTAAATACTATGATTTAGGCATGGAAAACCGTGATTTAACCGATGATAAAGTTACAGTTGAATCAGCACATGCAATCAAAAAATATAACGTTGGAATTAAATGCGCAACGATCACGCCTGATGAAGCACGCGTTAGCGAATTTAACCTTAAGAAAATGTGGAAATCACCAAATGGAACTATCCGTAATATTCTAGATGGAACAGTATTCCGCGAACCAATTATTTGCACTAACGTACCACGTCTAGTACCAAATTGGACTGCTCCAATCGTAATTGGTCGCCACGCACATGCGGATCAATACAAAGCAGTTGATTTTGTAACTAAAGATAAAGGCAAATTAACCATTACTTACACGCCAGAAAACGGCACTCCAGAAACGCATGAAGTTTATGATTATCAAGGTGATGGCGTAGCAATGGCAATGTATAATACTGATGAATCAATCCGTGGTTTTGCACACGCATGTTTCAACATGGCTTTAACTAAGCAATGGCCTTTATATTTGTCAACTAAAAACACAATTTTGAAACAATATGATGGTCGTTTCAAAGATATTTTCCAAGAAATTTATGTTGCAGATTACCAAGCTAAATTTGAAGCAGTTGGAATTAGTTATGAACATCGTTTAATTGATGATATGGTTGCCTCAGCGCTTAAATGGAATGGTAACTTCGTTTGGGCATGTAAAAACTATGACGGCGATGTACAATCAGATACAGTTGCACAAGGTTTTGGTTCATTAGGCCTAATGACTTCAGTGTTAGTAACTCCTGATGGTCAAACTATGGAAGCTGAAGCAGCTCATGGAACTGTAACACGTCACTATCGTGATCACCAAGCTGGTAAAAAAACTTCAACTAACCCTATTGCATCAATTTTTGCATGGTCGCGTGGTTTAGCACATCGTGGTAAATTAGATAATAATGCCGCGTTAATCGACTTCTGTACTAAACTTGAGCAAGTGTGTGTTGAAACTGTTGAATCAGGCAAAATGACTAAAGATTTAGCCGTTTGCATTCATGGTAATAAAGTTGCTGCAGATCAATATTTAAATACTGAAGACTTCCTTGAAGCCTTAAATGTTAATCTAAAAGCCAAGCTAGGATTCTAAGTTGATAAAATCCCACTTCGGTGGGATTTTTCTTAATTATATAAGATTATTTCTACCTAAGTACCACACAATCCTCAGCATAAATTAGCCACATACTCCCAATGGTGCAATGCACATAATTACAGAACAGTCACTTCAATATGCTATAATTCCGATCTTCTTATTTGGATAACACGATGAATAGTCGAAAAAATTTAATTCTCTTTGCAGTTTTTTTCATAATTTATGAATTCAATGCATATATTTCCAACGACATGATTATGCCTGGAATGATCAAAGTAGTCACCGAATTTAACAGCCCAGTTGAAAATATTGCAAAATCACTTTCTTTGTTTATTATCGGTGGTAGTAGCTTACAAATCTTTCTTGGACCACTTTGCGATCGTTACGGTAAGCGGAATATTCTTTTAGCTGGAAACATCTTTTTCCTAATTGCTAGCGGAATAATTCCTTTTGTTATAAATATAGATCAATTTCTTGCAGCTCGCTACTTTCAAGGTTTTGGATTATGTTTTATTTTCATTGGCTACGCAATGATCCATGAATCTTTTGATGATAAGTCTGCAGTCAAACTTTGTTCATTGGTATCAAATATCAGTGTATTTGCACCACTCATTGGACCCGTAATCGGAAGCGCAATTATTCTGGCTGCTAGCTGGAGATATGTATTTATTATTACGGCAATTTTAGCCATCGCATCGTTAATTGGTTTAGCTAAAAACATGCCTAATAATAAACCTAATCGTGACATCATGAGCTTTAAAGAGATCATCCAGACCTATATAAAAATCATTCGCACACGAGCACTAATTCAAGGTGGCTTGATTATTGCCGTAGCAGCACTACCCCTAATCGCCTGGATTGGGCTTGCACCAATTTTGGTGATGAAAACAATGGGGAAAAGCTTTGGTGATTACATCATATATCAAACTTTAGTCTTTGGTGGGTTTATTCTTAGCAGCATCAGCATCCAATTTATGGCAGGTAAAATCAGCTTTTATAAACTTATTACACGTGGCTCAATGCTTGCAATACTGGGATTAACTCTATCACTAGTACTTAGCTCAATTCATATAGCATTTATTTTAGGCTTATTCCTGGCATCATTTGGCATTGGAATCTTTAATGGATCAATTTTCCGCATCGCAATTACCGCAACAGGACAATCAAATAGCATGAGTGCGGCTAGCTTAAACATTATTCAATCGAGTGTAATGGCAGGTGGATTAGAAATATTAAATCTGTTATGTAGTAAATTTGATTACAGCTTATTCGGTTTTGCGCTATTAAACCTTGGGGCAGGTATTATTTTGATATTTTTATGCTTTAATTTTGCTAAATTAGTTAAATCACGTGCTTGGCAATAGAATAAGAATTTATCAATAAAGTACAAAATAAACCATATTTATTTAGTATGTACCATGATAATTTGTTAATTTATATGTGAATTACAAACTTTATAAAAATCTATCAACCACCTTCAAATAAATTTTTCAAAACAATGCCAGTACGATTAAGATACTGGCATCTATAATCCACTGCATCACGATAATACTAATTACTACTTTTTAGCAAATGAGTGGTGATGAACTATTAGGCCATGGATGGTTTAACATGCATGATGATTTGCTGTATAGCTCATGCTAAGCAGATGGTCATAAATAACAGTTCCTTTTATTCTTTATGATCTCAATTAAAGATCTAACTCTATAATCGAAGAACAAGCGCTACTCCCAGCAGACTTATGCTCGCAGCCAGACACATTCTTTATTTTATTCTCTAACTAGCGCTTCTTAACTCAAGCTTAGCCTTTATCAACATAAAAATATTATAAATTAATACCACTAATAAAATCCATTTTAGCATCGAGCTGTCAATACTCGAAATAATTGGAGCGGCGATAAATACAGCTACACACCCCATAATTGCTAAAATTAACGCACTTAGCGAATAAAATTGCCGATTTTTAATCATCGGTACCGCCGTCATTGGCATTTGCACGGCACTAGCAGTAGTCATAATTGGATAAGCAACTGCTGGCGATAAACCTAAAAGAAAAATTACCACCAATACAATTGAATAATAACCTACCCCAAAAGCTGGTAAACATCCAGCCAAAAACATAATCACCCCAAGAATAGTTAGTTTTGTATCACGAACTTGACTTAAGTCACCACCAACATTAAGCATATTCATTTTACTCAAAATAAGTATAATTGCAGTCACAGCAAAAGTTACCAGCATCACATTATAAATCGTTCCTTTGCTCACATATTTAACAAAATATCCAGATACAACTCCGCCTAGCGCAATTGCCACACATGATACCACCAAAGTAAGGCTATCAATTTTCACTAATTGTAAGAATAGAATCGACTGTAACATAGTTGGCAGTGTTGCTTGGACTACCAAAGTTCCGTTATAACGTTTAGTGTCAGGCATCAGACCAAATAAATTACGTAATGCAAAATAACTTGAAAAGCTACCAACACCAAAAGTATCAAAAAAATTGGCGGCAAAGCCACTAGATGCAGTTTGTAATTTGGATCTAAGGCTAAGTTGCTCCTTACCATATTTAAAGTTCAACAAAAAATAAATAAATATCGTACAAACTAGGAGAATTACGCCAATTTTAATAACTAAAAGCTGATTCATAAATTACTCCTTGATTAATTTTACCCATACGTTCATACATTATCACATAAATTGGTAATTATTTAATACCATTTTTTATCTAAGAATTTTTTACAACTCTCAACACAAAACTTAAGCTAACTTAACCAAGTAACTTCTTTGCCAAATCCGCTATTGCCAAACTATTCTCATTCACCAAATGTTTCGCGAAGTTCTTGATTTTATCCATATTTTCATCAGATACATCACCGCTTGACAGCTTATATTCGCACTTAGCATCTAAACATATGAAATCAATATCAAGTTCCAACTCTGCGGTTTCCCTTATATATTCAAACACTAAATCAGTTGAAAACTTACTACTAATAATTGGTGAATTCACTAAATACTGTAATAAGCCATATGCACCAAATTCTGCCATATGTTGATGCGAATAATTCACACCATCATTACCACCATTAGTAATTTGTACAATCCTCAACTTTTTATTTGGAAACATTAAACGCGCATTTAATAAAATAACCTCTGCTGGATTATTAATTACTACGCCAGGATCAATAAAAACTTTTTTTTGATCGCCAATCAAAAAGGCTTGTGGCGAAAATAAAAATGGTGGATTAGAAGCGCCATGAATTAAATCCAAAAGTAGATAATTAGTACAATCCTGGCTACCTTTTGAATGCCAGTTACGAATAATTCGCAGTGAGTTGTCAACTAAATTATACACAGGAACTAATAAATTAGTAGCCACATCAGCCAAAGTTAAATCACCAAAATATCCACGCAGCACTTTAACTTTACCATCTGGTAAATAACGTGGACCAAATAAACCAAACAAAGTCAAAAAGTTATGATACCACGGAGCAAAAAACATTTGTCTAATATTAGGTACATAATCACGAAGAATATCAGCCGCAGCAAATTTCCTCCCATGTCCAGAATCTGGCAGTGCCATAATTGCACAATTAATCGCACCAGTTGAAGTGCCCGCCATAAAATCAAATAACTCACCAGCTTTTTTACCAGTTAGCTTCTCTAACTCAGCTAAAACCTGTAACGGAATTAAACCACGTACACCACCACCAGTTAAAACTAAAATATTAATTGTTTCAACGTTAGCGTACTCTTCGCGAATTTGGGCTACTGACTTAAGTAATAATTTATCTTGCAAATGCTCAGTTCGATCAAGCAACGCAAAATGTTTGGCTGTCATTAGTTTAAAATAAACATAAACAGCCAAAAAATACACAACTAAAATAATAGACAAGATCAGTAAAAATGTCAATTAATTGATCCAGTAAAGCCAGCTCCCAAAACAGCCTGGCGGGCTGAATCAACTAATCCTACACCAAATTTCTTAGAAATTTTGTCTATAGCATCCTGAGATGGAGTAAAATCAACTACATTTTCCGACTTAAATTGATCTCGAGCAATAGTTGCAACTGTACCATAACCGTCAATTAAACCAAGCTTTTGAGCATCCTGCCCAAGCCAATAGCGACCACTAAACAAATCTGGATCTGCAGACAATTTATTGCCACGCCCATGTTTAACTGCATCAATAAATTGCTGGTGAACTTCATTTAGCATTTGTTGCTGCATGGCAGTTTGATCTTTATTTTCTGGGACAAATGGAAAACCCATAGCCTTATTTTTACCCGCAATAATTAGACGACTTTCCAAACCAAGCTTCTTCATTGCCTCAGTTGCGCCAAACCCAGTATAAATTACACCAATTGAACCCACAATACTTGCTGGACTTGCATAAATTTTATCAGCTGCCGCAGCTGCATAATAACAACCTGAAGCACAAACTTCTTCAACCACAAAGTCAATTGGTTTAGTCGGATAAAGTTTACGCAACCTTGCTAATTCATTATTTAAAATATCTGAATAAACTGGCGAACCACCTGGTGAATTAGCGCGAATTAAAACTGCGACAGTTTTTTTATCTTTCAGTGCTTTAGTAACCCCATCAATTACCGTTAAATAATTCTGGCTATCACCATCAATCACACCCTTAAAATCAACCACAGCGACTTGAGGACCTGTTTTCCCTTCCTCATTATTTTCACTGTTGCCATATGCTAGCCAAAATCCCCACACAACTACAGCAACAATTAATAATCTAAAGAAAATTCTCCAGCGACGTACACGACGTTGCTCTGTAATCGTTTCCAACAAAACCTTCTGTAGCGTAGCTTGTTCCCAATTATCCATACTGATCCCTTAAAAATCTAATTTCCACATCACGTATTATAGTATAAATTTTTACACCCTTAAAAAATTTAATGAATTCATGTTGCACTGCTACTTGAAAAATAAAAATGAATGGCTTAACATAACCGACTAATTACAAACAAATCAATCGTGAGCAAATCTAAAACTTCAATTTAAAGGTATCTTTCTATCCATGAATAATAATAAAATTGGTCTATCTGGACTTCTTTTTACCGGAATAGGTTCTATCGTTGGCTCAGGATGGTTAATGAGCTCATATCTAATTGCAGCTATCTCAGGCCCGTCAGCGATTTTATCTTGGATTATTGGGTCATTCATCATCTTGATAATCGCCTTTAACTTTATTGAAGTATGTGGATTTCTGCCTCCCAAAAGTGGTGGATTTGGACATTATGTTGAATACACTCACAATAGTACATTAAGCTTCATTGTTGAATGGGTATTTTTACTCAGCTGGATTGGACTAATTCCAGCCGAAGCAACTGCAACTGTACAATATCTTGGCTCCATAATTCCAGGATTAAAATCCATCGTTATCAGTGCTAGTGGTAATGGTCTAACTACAACTGGTTCTGCAATTACAAGCTTAGTATGTCTCACGTTCTTTGTTATCAACTACGCATCAATATTGGTTTTAATGAAATTAATCAAGTATCTCACGCTACTCAAAATTTTAGTACCAATTTTTGTGGCTGTAGTACTTTTCATCTTTGCACACAACTTCAGCAATCTTGGTTTTGGTAATCACGCCTTTATGCCATATGGATACCATGGAATGCTTGAATCGATCACAACTGGTGGAGTAGTATTTGCATTTATTGGCTTCCAAACACCTGTTACTTTTGCGGGGTCTGCACTCAATCCAAAACGTAATATTCCTCTAGCAATCCTATTTTCAGTTATTTTTTGTACAATTATTTACTCTTTATTGCAATTAGCTTATATTCTGGCAGTACCACATGATTTGGTTAGCCAATATGGCTGGAAATCAATTGTTTATACTGCGCCATTTATTAATTTAAGCGAAATTTATCACTTAAATTACTTAATTTGGACTCTAAGTATTGTTGCATTTATTGCACCATTTAGTGCTGGCTTAGTATTTTACGCTTCGGCAGTAAAAATAACAGATGGTTTTAATGAATACTTACCTAAAGTAGTGACAAAGAAATACAAAAACATACCACTTGGTAGTCTTGGATTTGTCTTACTTGGATCTTTAGCCTTTATATGGTTACTCCCGGGCTGGCAAGAAATAGTTTCTGTAATCTGTGTTAGCTTGGTAATGCTTTTTGCCATGATGTGCCTAGTTAATGGCGCACTAAGTAAACACGCTGGTTACGAGAAACGAATTCACGGCATCAAAATTAAAGGCGGTAAATACTTTGCAGTTCTTGGATATGTGTTATCATCTTTAATGTACTTTTGGTCGTCATGGCCATTAACTTGGAAGGGGCTATTAGTATTGGCTATTGGCTCACCAATATATTTTATTTTCCACTCCAAAAAAGTTAGCTTCAAAGAAACTTTAAGTGATTTCATGTCAGCAAGCTGGTTAATTTTCCATGTATTGCTATTGACCCTGATTTCTTACCTAAGCCCGTTTGGCGGGATTAATTATCTATCATCAGGCTGTAGTCAATTAGCAGTCGTTATAATTTCAACGATTTTTTATTATATTGGTTTAAGAAATAGCAAACTAAGCTCACGATTAACAAAACACGTAGCACAATTAGAGACTGCATAAATTTAAAAATTAATTTAATCCAAAATGAAAGTTTAGCCAATTAATCGTCATAAATTATGGCCATGAAGGATAGGATACACCATGAAAAAAATTTCGACACTACAATTAATTTTATTATCCACAGGTGGTATGATTGGTAGTGGTTGGTTATTCTCACCTTACTATGGATTCCAGACTGCAGGAACTGGGGTTCTAATTTCGTGGACATTAACTGCATTATTAACTTTAATCATCGGACTTGCATTTGCAGAAGTTGCCACAATATTACCAATCGTTGGCGGCGTTATGCGCTTTATGGGTGTGACTCATTCACGCCCATTAGGATTTATCTTCATTTCATTGGCCTGGATTAGCTACATCGTCTACCTACCACTAGAGGCTCAATCTGCAATTCAATATTTAGGTTTCTGGTTTCCAAGCTTGGTTCAACAAAATGCAACTGGAGTGGTTTTATCTGGCTATGGATTAATTGTCGCCTTTGGTATTATGCTATTTCTAACTTGGTTTAATACCAAACAATTAGCCAAAGTTACTAAAGTCAACTCTATTGTCAGCATGTGGAAAGTTTTTATCCCATTGTCAATTGCAATTGGAATGATCCTTATTTATGGTAACCACCATCACATAACAACTAATCACACATTACCTAAATTTTCATTTGAACCAATTTTATTGGCTATTACCAGCTCTGGGCTTGCTTTCGCATTTGCTGGTTTCCAAAATGGCTTAATTATCGCAAATAGCGCAGATAATCCACGCCGTGCAATCCCACTTTCAATCGTTGCACCAGTTATAATTGGCTGGTTAATGTATAGTTTATTATCATTAATGTTTATGTTATGCTTACCAAGTGAAAAATCATCATTGATTACTGGAGTAGCACCGCTGCTCGGCCTATTAAGTTTATTTGGGCTACATTATATTTATACAATTTTATTTATTGATGCAATTATTGCACCACTTGGTACCGCAAATGTTTATACCACCGTTACTGGTAAAATTCTCTTCGGTTTAGGGCGTGAATTCTTTCCTAAATCAATTCTAGTTAAAATTAATCGCCATTCAGCACCATACATTGCGTTATGGATTAATATGATTCTTGGAGCATGTTTTTTATTACCTTTCCCAACCTGGACACAATTAGTTAATTTTTTATCTTCGTTAACATTATTAAGTTGCTTATCAGGACCGCTTGCATTAATGATACTTCGCGATAAATTTCCCGAATTAGATCGCAAGTTTAAGCTACCATGTCCAAATTTATTTGGTTACCTTGGTTTTGCAGCATGTAGTTTCTTTGTTTACTGGTCTGGCACTGATAACCTATTTTATTTAGTTTTGCTAATTTTATTGTGTTGCTGCGCATACTGGTTAATCTTTGAGCGTGCTAATCCATTATTAGCCTTTAAAAAGAGCTGGTACTTTACAGCTTATGTGATTGGATTATTCGCCATTTCTTATTGCCATAAAGAGCATCTAGTTGCATTCCCTATCGATAATTATTTAGTATTTGGGTTAAGCATTATATTTACCAAAATCTTCCTAATTAACCAAGATAGTCGTGAAGGAATTGCTATCAATATTAAAAAACTCAAAACTGAATTGCAAAGCGAAAAATAAAACATTTATACATTGATCTGATTTAATAAAAAAACAAAAGGAGTTGTCATGAAAGTATTAGTAATGGGTGGTGGCGTAATTGGAGTAACTACGGCTTGGTACTTAGCTCAAGCAGGCTGTGAGGTAACTGTTATTGATCGCCAAGATAAAACTGCGATGGAAACTAGCTTTGCCAACTGTGGACAAATTTCACCCGGATATGCAACTCCATGGGCAGCGCCTGGCATTCCTCTTAAAGGTTTAAAATGGCTATTTCAAGCAGATGCACCACTAAAAATCTCTCCGGATGGCAGCTTATTTCAATTATCATGGATTGCGCAAATGATGGCTAACTGCAATAATAAAAGTTATGCTATAAACAAAGGACGCATGTTACGTTTATCTGAATACAGCAGAGACCAGTTTATTGAGTTACGTAAACAACTGGACATACACTACGAAGGTCGCCAAAGTGGTACTTTGCAGCTATTTCGCACCCAAAAACAACTTGATGGCATGGCAAAAGATATCAAAGTACTAGAAGAGTGTGGTGTACCATATCGTGCATTAGACCCAAATGGTTGTGCTGAAGTCGAACCAGCATTAGCTAAAACTAAGCATAATTTAAGTGGTGGACTGCAATTACCAAATGATGAAACTGGTGATTGCAATATGTTTACTCAAGACTTAACTGAACATTGTAAAACTCTTGGTGTTAAGTTTATCATGGGCAAAACTATTACCAAAATTCACAAACAAAATAATAAAATTACGGGTGTATTTTTAGGTGCAGAAGAATTAACTGCTGATCATTACGTAATGGCACTTGGATGTTTCTCACGTCAAATGCTTTTAACTTTAGGTATCGATATTCCAGTTTACCCTGTCAAAGGTTATTCAATGACAATACCAATTGTTGATCCTGCTTCAGCACCCGTATCAACAATTTTAGATGAAAGCTATAAAGTTGCAATTACCCGTTTTGATAACCGCATTCGCTTAGGTGGGATGGCAGAATTATCAGGCTATAATTTAACCTTAAACCCAAAACGTCGTCAAACCCTCGAAAAAGTAATTAATGATCTATTCCCAGACGGCGGTAATTTACCACAAGCTTCATTCTGGACCGGGTTACGCCCAATGACACCTGATAGCACCCCAATCGTTGGAGCAAGCTCAATTGATAATTTATCACTCAATACTGGTCATGGAACTTTGGGTTGGACAATGTGCTTGGGTTCAGCAAAATTATTGGCAGCAGAAATATTAAAAACCACACCTGAGATAGTAATTGAAGGTTTAAATATGTCACGTTATAACAAGTAATTAATTTATTGAGTCTAAAACATTATGCATCCAACTATTATTAAGATAAACTCACACCAATTAGTAAAAAACCTAATTGCAATTCGCGCACAAATTGGTAATAAATCGAAATTATGTCTACCTGTAAAAGCCAATGGATATGGACATGGTCTAATTGAAGTTGCAACTAGCGCCGAAGAATACGTTGACTATTTTGCTGTTTCGTGCCTTGAAGAAGGTAAAGATTTAATTCACCATTCAATTCGCAAACCAATTCTCGTCTTTGGTACTTTTGAAAATGAACAAATCCCTGAATTAGTCGCGAATAATCTTCAAGTAACCATTGCTTCTTTAGAAAAAGCGGAACAACTTTCACAATTTTGCACTCAATTAAATACCAACTGCAAAGTTCACATTGGCGTTGACACAGGAATGAACCGTATAGGAATTGGTGTTACAAATGCAATTGCATTAATTGACTACGTTCTGGCGCAACCTAAAATTGAATTAATCGGCGTATATTCACATTTTGCAGCAAGTGATGGGCTAGATCCATTCTTGACTAAACAACAAATTGAATTATTTAGCCAAATTGTTGCGTACATCAAATCACGTAAACCAGAAGTAATTTGTCACTTAGCCAATTCTGGCGGCGTTGCTTATCATCCTGAAAGTTATTTTGACATGGTACGTCCTGGATTAATGAGTTATGGATACTTTCCTGCTCAGGCAATTAAATCTGGGCCACTGTCAATGATTGCTCCATGCTTTAGTTTAATTACGCGAGTATCTTACTTCAAAACTGTACCAAAAGGACAAGGAATTAGTTATAGCCATCGTTACCACACCGAAGGAATTACCAACATTGTAACGCTACCAATTGGTTATGGCGATGGTTATCGCCGCGGACTCTCTAACTTAGGGCAAGTTCTTATTCATGGTAAAAAATATCCGATAGTTGGCAGCGTCTGTATGGATATGATGATGGTTGATCTCGGCGAGGATGGTAAAGCTGAAGTTGGCGATGAAGTGGTATTAATTGGTCACCAAGGCGACCAAGAAATTTTATTAGATGAATTGGCCGACAAATTAAATACCATTAATTATGAAATTTTAGTTGGTTTTAATGACCGAATTCCACGAGTCTTAATTAAATGATATCCTAATATCACTCAAAGAACCCCATGTAAAAAATATAAACTTGGGGTTTAATTTTAACGTAAGAAATTACTTCGTGTGCGTTGATTTAACATCAAAGCAAAATTATCAAATAATTACGACAAAAATGAGTTATTGCTTTAAAGTAAACTTGATAAATTATTGACATCATCAAATAATTAGATATAAGGATATATTCAAATATGTCATCTTCATCAATTCCAAATGCGGATAAATCTGGAAGTTTAAAGTTAATTATTGCGACTACCATCGGAAGCATTTTTGAAATTTTTGATTTTATCGCGTTTGTATTTTTATCACCTATCCTAGCCGAATTATTTTTTCCAAAGGAACTGGCCAGTAAAGCAATTTGGTTTACTTATTTAACCATCGCTATCAGCTACTTATTACGTCCAATTGGCGGAATAATTTTGGGGCATTTAGGTGATAAATACGGGCGTAAGTCGGTTTTTAGCCTATCGATATTATTAATGTCCGTACCATCGTTACTAATTGGAATTATGCCCACCTACGCAAGTATAGGTTATGCTGCAACTGGAGTGCTAATTCTTATGCGTATTTTACAAGGATTTTCAGTTGGCGGTGAGGTTCCTGGTTCAATTACTTATATTGCTGAGAAATTCAAGCATAGCAATTATTTTTTCGCCTGCGCGTGGTTAACTTTTGGTGCTAATTTTGCAGTGTCCGTAGGTTCACAGTCTATTCGCCTACTAGCCGAATATACCAGCCATGATTTTATGCTTTCAATTGGCTGGAGAATTCCGTTTATTTTTGGTAGTTTACTAACTGTTATAGGGTTTTACATTCGTAAAAGCATCAGCGAAAGTGAAGCCTATCAACAAATCCAACAACAAAAACGACACTCTAAAGTTCCATTTTTCGAACTATTAAAAAACTACCGTTATCCTGTAGTAAGTGGTATATTGCTCGCTATTATTGTTTCACTAACCACTTCAATCTTTCACGTATTCTTACCCAACCTATTTGTAACCTACTTTCATTTTGAATTGAGCCAAACTGCAGGAATTAGTTCAGCTGGTGCTATGACAATGGCATTGGCGTCTTTGCTGTTTGCCTATTTAACCAGATTTTTTAATCCAATTAAAATTCTCCAAGCTAGTCTAATTATACTCGCCATAATATTTGCAGGAATCAGTAGCGGTCTAATTAACCTAAATACCATTGATCGCCTATATTTGTGGGTAATTATAATTTCTTTCTGTCTGGCAGGAATAAATGGGCTATTTTTTGCGTTACTAGCAGATTTATTTCCAACACAAGTTCGTTATTCTGGGATCGCAGTTTGTTATAATATCGCTTATATCTTTGGTGCTGGAATCACACCATTATGGACCAGCTCAATCTTGGAACTGACTCATAGTTATCACTACATTAGCCTAATTTGCCTAATAATTGCAGTGATTTCATTAATTAATAGCCACAATATTAAAAAGCTTACTAATTATTCAAAATAAATATTTAATTCAAAAGAAGGTTAACCATGACATTATTATTTTTAGAACCAATCTTCAAAGAGCGTATTTGGGGCGGCAACAAACTAAAGACTGATTTTGGTTATAATATACCAAGCAATTTCACAGGTGAATGTTGGGCCATTAGCGCACACCAACAAGGTCAAACTGTGGTTAGAGGCGGTAAATTTGCCGGAGTTCCTTTATCTCAATTATGGGACGAACATGCAGACTTATTTGCCAATACCAAAAAACGTCCATTTCCATTAATGGTAAAAATCCTTGATGCAAATCAAGATTTAAGCGTACAAGTACATCCCGATGATAAATTTGCGCAATTGGTTGAAAATGAAATGGGCAAAGCAGAATGTTGGTACATTATTGATGCAAATCGCGACGCACAAATTATTTATGGACACACTGCCAAAAATAGTGAAGAATTTAAACAAAAAGTTGCACAAAATCAATGGGGTCAATTATTAGTTTCACAACATGTTAAACGTGGAGATTCTTTTGACGTACCACCAGGAACAGTACATGCACTTGGTGCTGGGACGCTAGTTCTTGAAGTCCAACAATCTTCTGACATGACATATCGTTTGTTTGATTACGAAAGAACTGACAATAATGGTAATTTACGTGAATTACATCTAGATAAAGCTTTTGCTGTAATCCAAGCACCACACCAAAAAAAGAATATCAACTCCGAGCCACGTAAAATTGCTCCAAACACCTATTTCACGCCAATTGCTAATAATCAATACTTTCAAACTGCCAAAATTGAAATTAATGGCAATTTGGAATTACCATTAAGTGCGGCATACTCACTTGTTAGTGTAATTGATGGATTTGCAACTATTAATGGAAACAACATTAAAAAAGGTGATCATTTCATTGTTCCAAACGAAATTCGTAAATTAAATATCACTGGCTGTACAACTTTAGTTATTGCTAACGAAACACCTACATCTCAAAAAAACAATTAAGCTGGCCAATAAAGTAAAACTCGACAACACAACTGCCGAGTTTTACTCAAAATACTAAGATCCTCAAGCTACAGATAATATTCACAACTCTATCGTTGAGCCACAATCTTCGCTTGAACAGCAGCAGACAAACTACTGCTGTTAATGCAAGAACATAAACCGCCACTGTTATTACACGAGCTATTTGTACTTTTAATCACATTTGCATCCTGATCAATACAGATACATCCCATATCAGCCTGTATTGTTCCACACAATGGTTGACCAAGCAAAATATAACCATTACCACTGTCTGAACTACCTGATTTAAGTGAAATATAATATAATGCGACTCCTGATTCTGGAGCCAATAAATAAGGGATTGAAGGAAAATTGCTTCCTGCGGCATCACTAGTATACCGACCATTTAAACCAAACCACTTCTCCATAAATTGAGAATCTTTGAGCATTACCTGTGCAGCAGTATCCAGATTAACTTTCTTATTCCGCTCACGAATTGATGGAACAGCCAATAACAAAACTACTGCAGTAATTCCCAAAGCCACCAAAAGCTCAATTAATGTAAAGCCTAATTTGCGCTTCATCATACCCTCACAATAAAACTCCATCATAAATCAAAATTTGAAACCATCAAATACATGATATTTTTACAATACAATTTTAGATGCTCTATAAATTAATTATCATTATGTAAAAATAAATCAATATAACCACTAACGTTTATATAATTCTGGTCAATCCAATCTAAGCACATAACAAAAACCAATTTATTCCATTAATGTAAATTAATCAACTCTCTTAAAATAAACCCTAACGCAACCAACGAGTAGAGACTCGAATAATTCGATGGGTTAGATTATTTGAAGCATCACCATCAAAGCGTAAATTGCTATTATAATTATTAATTAAAACCAACTCTTGTAAAGTAACTTTGGTATCTCCATTTCTACCAAATGCAACCACTGTAATCCGATACAAACGTGGAGATAAAATTAAAACATTATTATTGCTTGTATCTACTTTATATAAAGTTATACTGGATAAATTATTTTGAATCAATGTATCTGATTCATAAACTGGAGAACCACCACTTAGTGCGTATTTTCCGTGATAGTCCAAACTAATCGGTTCTACAATCATACGAGGATCACTACATAGACTACTGTCACTAGTAAAATATCTCCAACTATAACGATAAGTGCTGTCATCAATCATTGGAATAGTCGTAGAATTATATGTATTGCATGGCTTAACCACGCCAGAGGTTGTCAACGCCCAAGGTTGCCATGATTGGTCTGAGTTACTATTACCAGCAACGATTGTAGTTCCATAACCAATTGCCTTATAACAAATACCTTTGTACGCATTGCCAACATTACATGTTTGACCAAGAGCAGTTAAATCTACTGAACCTGGCATATTTTTCAAAACTAAAACCCGACGAGCCATAATACTTCCACTACCTGAATTACAACAAGCCGCTGTTGGTGATTCAAAATTCTTGGTTGAATCATTACTAACACTCAACCCAGCAGAAGCATGCTGGCCTGCATCGAAATAATAAACTCGTGATTCAGCTGCAAACATAGCTGCTTTGGCATAATTTTCAGCTCTTTCTATATCTGCGTAATTATTAGTAGATTTCTGCTGATTCACCACAATTTGACTTAATACATAGATCATTAAAACCATGATTGAAACACACAATAAAACTATCGCGAGAATCATGCCTTCTTGACGTTGAAGCTTCATGAACGCCACCCTACCGTTTCAGTCATTGACTCTGAAATTTGATCATTACTCATGCTTGATGACGAACCAGAACCAGTTAAATTAATATTAACTGCTACTATTTTCTGCCATAAATTATAACACCGTGCGTTTCCAGCATTACTCATTGCAGAGCTTGAACAATAAGAAAATCTCGCCGCCTGATCATTCGCAGCTTTATTTAAACCTACAAAATTATCCACTAAATAACTAAGTGTTAACTTATTTACATTGCTCGAAACCAACATAGGATTGGATAAGCTTCCATCTGACTGCAAAGTGCGAACATATAAGCCAGCGGAATAATTATTATTCTGACCTAATACAAAATAGTAACGGGTGTAGAAATTAACCAATTGCAAACTAAACATATCAGGATCATAAGCAGTATAATTGTAAGTTGGGGCTGTTCCTGCCAAATATGATTCAATTGCTATACTTACCTCTCCAACACTAGGACAACCTAAAACATTATTAAACACAACCAGTAATTCGCCGGCATTTAAATTCATATCGGAAGTGGTAAAAACATTTTGATTTGCAAACTGCATCAGATATGCACGATTAGCACTAGTTAACATATAAACCGAGGAATTAGATTCAATTCCAGAATTAATAAAATACGCACGATTTAAATAACGAGAAGAACTACTCGAACACTTATTAATTGTACAATTATATGAGCCATCACACGAAGCACCATTTCGATCGCGAGGATCTAAATACGCAACTTTACTCCCACCATATTGAATCCGCAAAATCTCAGATCCGCTAGCCAATCCAGGGTAACCATTAGGAATAACTCCATCCACATCACTGGTAAAGCTTTTAACTCCGATACCTGTCGATTCGAAAGCACACCAAGTTGAATTAGAACATCGCGGAGTAATTACTTTTGTGACAGCATATGTAGTAGTTGCACTTTGATTACGAAAACTAAACCCACCAAATATCCCGGCATTATTGACATCATTCTTAAGTAGTTGCATCGTTAGGCGTAAGTCCTGATTCATACTTAACGCTTTGGTATTGAAAATGAATGCATTATACAATTGACTAAACGAGCTAGTGATTAATGCCAAAACTCCAGCAGCCACTGTCAATGCAACCATTAATTCAATTAAATTAAATCCCATATTTTTTTTCATCTACCAGGCACTCGTAACATAACATAATTATTATTACTTCCCAAAGCACTTGATTCAAGATCATAATTATGTGGTTGCCACACTATTTTAAGCGCCAACTGCGTCCCTGATCCATCACAATTTGGGCTGCTCATGCTCGGAACACCTAAGGCAGAGTCTCTACAAACAATTGCTTTAATACTTGAACTAGGTAAGTTCGCTTTGGTAGCTAAATTACTCTTCCATGTATTTAAAATATAGCTGGCCAAATTAGTATCGTTACAGCTGCTGGTGCTACAGTCAGTGCTCGGAGTTGCTGCCGCAGAATAACTAGTCTCAACGTATGCTGAATTTGACGAATTACTTGAATAACCAGGCATTAGACCTAACCCATCATAATTACCACTACTAACGATAAAATTTTCATGTGCGTACATTTGATTAATTAAATTGTCAGCATATTGTAACATTAACTGCTTGGTAAGAGCTTGTTGACTCGAAGACAAAGAAACTAATTGTAATTTATAAATCGCCATGCCAAGACCGCTAATAATGGAAACAGCTACCATAACTTCAATTAAAGAAAATCCAGTTCGTCTGGCAAATTTTAACATCCCGAAGCTCCGACTTTACAAAAGCTACTATTGCCAAATTTATTTAGCTGAATTTTGGAAACTTGATTAGTACCATTAATCGATTGAGTAATAGTAAAAACCCATGATTCATTATTACTGGAATCAGAGATTGAAGAATTGGGATTAATCGTTAAACTATCAACCGGAGAGGAAATCGTTGCAGCACTTAAGGTATCACTATCAAATCGAGCCACTTTAATTCGTTCACCACTATTGTAACTACTACTATTATCGCTATCAACATAGCTTAATATACCATCACTCCAATTAGTAGTATTATTGCCGCTTTGACAACCATATAAGGTTTTATTAACAGTGTAATTGGCTCCACACAGAGTTATGGCAACGCCACGCCTAAGTGCTTCAGCACGGGAATATTGAATAATATCTTGAAATTGAGCAGCAATAACGTCACTACGTCGTTGCTGCGTATAGCTGGAAAAAGCTGGGATCGATAAACGGCTAAGAACTACGACAATTGCCATAACTATAACCAATTCCCAGATGGTGAATCCTGTATTAAAGCGCATAATTTCACCAATTAATAATAAAAAATGGAGGTAATCTTACCTCCATTTTAGCACACTCAAAAGTCAGTTATTACTTAACTTGAACTTTATGTTTAGCTTTGATACTATCAAAGAAAGCTTTTGTGCGTTCCATTTGAATTTGTTGCTTGATTTGATCTTTTACTTTATCAAAAGCTGGGAATGCAGCACCACCAGATTTAACTGCATTTAATTTGATAATGTGGTAACCAAATTGAGATTTAACTGGCGTAGTAGTATATTGACCTTGTTTTAAAGTCTTAATCGCAGCAGTAAACTCAGGAACATAGTTAGAACCATCAGACCAACCTAATTCACCACCATTAGCTTTTGAACCTGGATCAATTGAATATTTTTTAGCTAAATCAGCAAATTTAGCACCTTTTTTCAATTGAGCTTCGATATCATCAGCAGTTTTTTGATCCTTAACTAAAATATGAGAAACATCATATTGTTGTTGTTTCGCAGCATCAGCTTTCATTTGATCATATTTAGCTTTTACTTGTGCATCAGTAATTGGTTGTGCGTTAGCTTTTTCTTGCATAATTTGAGCATAAATCATTGGCTTAATTTCAGTTAATTTAGCTTGGTAAGCAGGAGTTTTATCAATTCCTTGCGCATTACCTTCAGCTAAAATAGCTTGTTGCATACCAATTGATTGCAACATTTCTTGTTTAAATTGTGGATTAGCCATTTGTTGAGCAGCCATTGGATTTTTTTTCAATTGCGCCATAGCTTGATCAATAACTTTTTGATCAACCGCTTTACCATCAACGAATACTGTATCAGCACTAGCAACACCAACTAAGGCAGAAGATAACAATAAAACTTGAACTAATTTTTTCATAACAATCCTTTAATTAAATTTAAAACGCTACTGCAGCATTATACAACAAGAACTTTAATTGCGGCAAATTTTTTTATAGCACATAATGAGATAAATCTTCTGATTTAGCAGTTTCGCCAAGAATTCCAGTAACATATATATCATCAACCACAATCTCTTCTTTGTCACCATGGTCAAACAAAGGCTCCTCAAGTAACCTTTCAATCACTGTATATAGGCGTCTAGCACCAATATTTTGAGTTTTCTCATTGACATCAAAAGCAATTTCTGCTATCTTAGAAATACCCTCATCAGAAAAAGTTAAATTAACTCCATCCGTTGCTAACAAAGCTTGGTACTGTTCCGTCAAACTAGCGTCAGTTTCTGTCAGAATACGTTTGAAATCATCCACCGTTAACGATTTTAACTCGACTCGAATTGGGAACCGTCCTTGTAATTCAGGCAATAAATCCGATGGTTTAGCAACATGGAAAGCACCTGATGCCACAAATAAAATATGCTCGGTTTTTACCATTCCATATTTAGTTGAAACAGTAGTTCCCTCAACTAACGGTAATAAATCACGCTGTACACCTGAACGAGATACATCAGCATTATTTTGTCCACTCCGCACTGCAACTTTATCAATTTCATCTAAAAAAACAATACCATTTTCTTCAACGTTTTGTAAGGCAGATTGACGCAAGTCATCTTCATTGACTAATTTACCAGCTTCTTCATCTAAAACCAATTTATATGCATCAGCAACTTTAAGCTTACGTTTACGTTTTTTACCTTCACCAGCGCCATCAAACATACCTTGTAGTTGATTGGTCAGCTCTTCCATTCCTGGTGGTCCCATTAAAACAGCTGGAGCTTTAGCTTGAGTTACTTCAATTTCAATTTCTTTATCATCTAATTTACCATTTAATAACATCTCACGAAAACGCTCACGAGTAGGATTTTCTGGAGCTGACTCTGCAGAAACATTCTCACCAAATGTATCACGTGCTGGTGGTAATAAAACATCTAAAATTCGATTTTCAGCAGCAACTTTAGCTTTATCGCGATTTTTCTCACGCTCAAATTCACGAGCGTCTTTAATCGCAACTTCCATTAAATCACGAATAATTGAATCAACATCTTTACCAACGTAACCTACTTCAGTAAATTTAGTCGCTTCAACTTTAATAAATGGCGCACTTGCTAATTTGGCTAAACGACGAGCAATCTCAGTTTTACCAACCCCGGTTGGGCCAATCATAAGAATATTTTTAGGCGTAATTTCACTTCTCAATGGTTCAGCAACCATTTGGCGACGAATACGATTACGCAGTGCAATTGCAACTGCTTTCTTCGCATCATGCTGACCGATAATATGTTTGTCTAACTCAGCAACAATCTGACGTGGGGTTAAATTCATCTTACAACCTTATTTAAAATTTATTTTAACTGATATATAGGATTATTTTACTAGTTTTCAAGCAAGCAAATAAATAAAGGTGGAATTAATTCCACCTTTATTTATAAATTTAGACTATCTTACACTGGTAATTGTCCAGATCTAACGATATTAAATCTGCACGATATCCTTTAGCAATTTTACCTAACTGTTCATCCAAACCCATTACTTTTGCAGGAGTTAAGGTTGCCATCATTAAAGCTTGTTCAAGGCTAAGTCCACAATCATTTACACAATTTTGTACTGCTTCATTCATCGTCAAATACGCACCACCTAAAGTTCCAGCATCATCGACACAGCGCCCATCACGAACATATAAATGCTTACCCGCAAAATCAAATTCTGTCATGCCAGTACCAGTTGGTGTTACCGCATCAGTTATTAAATACGCTGTAGTTGGTTTTAATTTAGCAATTAAATTAACATTCGCTTTATCAACATGCAATAAATCTACGATCAAGCCCAAATAACTTGAATTCGCCAAAATAGCTCCAATTACCCCAGGGTTACGTCCAGTCATACCACTCATTGCATTAAACATATGCGTTGCAGTTGAAGCACCATTATCAAATGCCAATTGTGCTTGAGCAAAGCTCGCATTACTATGACCAATTGAAACTATGACATCATTTTTTACCAAATACGCAATTTGTTCTGGCGTGAAATTCTCTGGGGCTAAAGTCAATTTAATTGGATAATATTTTGTGTACGCAGCAATTTCACTTAACATTGCATCAGTTGGCAGAATCACAAATTCTAGTGGATGAATTCCACGCTTTTCTATAGCTAAAAAAGGACCTTCCAGATGTAGGCCAATTACGCCTCGCGTATTACCGTATTGCTTGAACCAGTCTTTAGTTATTTCTAATGCGCGACGTACATCATTAAAATCTGAAGTAATTAATGTTGGTAAATATGAAGTTGTACCAAAACGTAAATTAGTTTGATGCATTATTTCTAAAGCCTCAAAACTGATTGAATCATTAAATAACACACCACCATTGCCGTTTAATTGTAAGTCAATCATACCAGCACTGATAACACTATTGCCAAAATCTTCAATTTGATTCACATCATAAATTTTGTCTTTATCAACAATATCGATAATTACGCCATCCGCGATGAGAATAGCTTTATTATTTAATAAATTTACCCCATCAAATACTGCTTTAGCAGTAATCACGCGCATTGCCTGAGTCATATTAACATCACCTCTTTTAAACTATCTATATTATTAATTCAAAACACATCTGCAAGTAGACCTATAGTATTATAAGCCTACATTTGAGTTGAATAGACCAATTTGTACAAACTTAATTATAAAACATATTTATTAAATCAAACTTTAGCTACTCATTGCAGCATCATGAACCGCATATTCATCGTGCATATTTTCAAAATACTTAATTGTTTTCACTCGTAGCTCATAAGTCGCCAATTCATCACACAAAATCAGAGTTTTACGGTGGTATTGAAGCGCCGTAATTGGACACATGCTCGATACAGAACCCTCAATTGCTTGGAAAACCGCTGGAGCTTTTGCCAAACCTTTAACCATAATTAAAACCTCTTGCGCTTGCATAACTGTATCAATTCCAATGGTCAAAGCTAAACGTGGTGTCTTATTAATATCGCCATCAAAGAAACGTGAATTAGCAATTACCGTTGACATATTTAGGTCTTTACTCCGCGTTTTTGAAGCTAATGATGAACCAGGTTCGTTAAATGCCAGATGACCATCTTCACCAACTCCACCAAGTTGTAAATGAATTCCACCAACAGCGCTAATTGCTGCTTCATATTGCTCACATTCTAAATCTAAATCCGCAGCATTACCATTTAAAATATGAATATTTTTTGCTTGAATATTGATATGATCAAAAAAATAATGATGCATATAGTAATGATATGACTCTGGATGATTCTCTGCCAAGCCAACATATTCATCCATGTTGAATGTAACTACGTGTTCAAAGCTTACTTGACCAGCTTTATTCAGACTAATTAATTCATTATACATATCCAACGGAGTTGAACCAGTTGGTAACCCCAAAACAAACGGTTTATCTGCTGTTGGTTTAAAAGCATTAATTTTACCAGCCACATAATGTGCAGCCCACTTACCTAAATTATGTTTTGAAATCAATAAACGCATAAAATCTCCTAAATTAAATTATTAAGGTATAATTGTTGTAATTCGGTCAATAAACGTTTCGAAGAAACAGGATACAAAGTTTTAATTTCCTGTGCAAATAAGGATATTCGCAGCTCTTCAATTTTGTATTTAAATGCATACAGTTCAGAACTCACAACTTTATGTTTTTGTTCTAATTCTTCAACATAATTATACCATTTATTATAAATAAAATTCACTTCCTCTGCAAGCAATTTGTCACGACCTGCAGATTTAGTATAACGTTCAATGCGATTCAAAATAGCTTGTAAATAACGTGGATAATTAGACAAAAATTGCCAACGTGTAGAATTAAGAAACTCTGGATAAAGAATGTCATCCAATTGCAAAATAAGCTCATCTTCTAATTTGTGCCCAACAATCTTTAGCTTAATTTGTCCATATAGCTTTGCAATACGTTCTAAACATTGATTAAATTCAAGATTATAAATGCTCACATTTTGCTTGGCTATATTAACTGCCTGCTCAAACTCAACTAAATCCGTCAACACTTGCTTCTCACCAAGCGCTGCTAAAATAGCTTGATTCAAAATGTATTGTGAACAAGCTAATATTAAAGCATCTTTATTATAAAAATCAATTAACGCAAAACTAATCGCAGAAAAGTTGGTTAATTTTTTAACGGACAAGTACTTTTGCTGTTCTTTAAGTTGTAATTTAATCAGAGCAATAAATCCACGCTTAGTACTCAAGCGTGCTGTTGCTAAATCTGCAACTACACCAAAGCTAACACTGGCATCTTTCTCAACAATTAAGCTAGTATGCCCAACCAAATTACTTCCACCTGTATTTAATTTTACTTCGCTTAGCAGTTGGTTCATTTCAGGCACAAAAGCTTGCAAATTAGTAATTTTCTGATTAGTGGTATGCTGTACCACAATTTTACTCAAAGTTGGTGCTAACTCAAGTTTCAATAAATCTAAATTATCTCCTGATGCTACCACACGCTTTTTATCCATAATCCGAAAATGGCAACGCAACTGTGTTGGTAATTTAAGTTCAAATAAATCTGGATAATTTAACACCAAATTGTTCTTAGATTTAGCATAATCAATAAATTGCGTTAATAAATTTTGCTGCGTATCAGACTGCTCGAGAAACTCAGTAATTGACTCCTGCAAAGGATTAAATTGTAAGCGTTGCGATTTTGCCAACGACTTAATCATGAAAGCTAATTTATCTCGAATCATCCCAGGCACTAACCAAGCAAATGGCTCGCTATTAATTAAACTTAATTTATTCAGATCAATAAACACAATTAAACCATCTTCATTACTATCATGATCAAAAATATATTTTAGACGTAAACTTTGCCCATTCACCGATAAACGATCAGGATATAACTCAAGTGATTGCTGTGTAGCAGTTAACCGTTCAATAAACTCTGCTTGATTAATCTTAAGTAACTCTGGATTCACGAGCAAAAACTGCTCTAAACTTGGCAAATCAACAACCTCATGGGTCAATTTAGCTGCATAAAAACTATATAACTCATCATCCATCAATACCAAAGATGTACGTAGTTTATCTTCGAGTTTTTCTAATTCACGAATAACTTGCAAATTATGTTCAATAAACGCATATTTTTTACTCAACTGATTAGCTACTAAGCCTTCTCGAATCAAAATATCCTGAGCAATCTTTGGATCAACTAAACCAAATGAAATACGCTGTTGATGAATTTGTAAGCCATAAAGCAAAGCTGATTTAGTTGCAACTACCTCACCACGTTTCATATCCCAATGTTGATTACTATAGGTATATTTAAATAAATGTTCTGCAATTCCTTTTAACCACAATGGATCAAAGTAGGCACAATGACGAGCATACAGTCGTGTTGTTTCAACCAAGCTTGCCGCAATAATCCATTTACTATTATCAACATTTAGCGATGGATGCAAATAAAACTTACGCCCATTGGTGCCCAAATAATAATTATCGACTAAATCTTTTTGTCCAATATTTACTACAAACCCACTCAAAATAGCACTATGTAAGCGCTGATAATCTGCAGATTGTGAATTTTCTTTATACCCAAAACCAAGCATAGTTTCTTTTAATTGGCGATATAGTTCATGCCATTCACGCAAACGTAACACTGAAACAAATTGCTTGTGACAAATCTCTAATAATTTTTTGTTCGATTTTTTATGCTCTAACTGCTCTTTATACCAACTCCACAAATTCAATATTTGGTTAAATTCTGATTGTTTATCTGCCCAAATACTATGTCGTTCACGAGCTAATTGCTGATGCTCTAATGGAAAATCTCGTGGGTCTTGAATACCAAGAAAAGCTACAATAACCAAAGCTTCTGACAAGCAAGCAAACTTTTCTCCTGCTGCCACTAGAATTCTGGCTAATTGAATATCAATCGGAATTTGTGCTAATTTACGCCCAAGCGGTGTAATTTGATTCTGCTCATTAATTGCACCAACTTGAAATAAAGTTCTAAAACCATCATTAAACGCTTTGGGTTCTGGTTGGTCTAAAAATGGAAAATCATTTGGCTCACCTAAATTCAAACTTAACAGACGTAAAATTACATTTGCCAAATTACTTCGCAATAACTCAGGTTCGGTAAACTGACTGCGTAAGTTGAATTCTTGCTCACTAAATAAGCGCACACATAAGCCATGACTCAGTCGCCCAGCACGCCCAGCGCGTTGCCGACTTGAAGCTTGACTAATTGTTTCAATCTGCAATTGTTCAACTCGATTTCGCAAGCTATAACGTTTGACTCGAGCGATGCCACTATCAATTACAAATTTAATTCCAGGAATTGTCAAAGATGTTTCGGCAATATTAGTTGCCAAAATAATCTTTATTCGTCCATTATCAGTGAAAATTAAACTTTGTTCCTCATTATTTTGGCGTGAAAATAAAGCAAGTAATTCATAATTATGTAATTCAGTTTTACGTAAAAAATTCAGGCATTGCTTAATCTCACGCTCGCCTGGCAAAAAGACCAACCCATTACCACGCTCAACACTCAGTGCGGCACAAATTGCTTGATAAATAGCTTGGTTTAAATTAGCATCATCATCGTCTTCATGTAACGGTTGATAAATAATATCGACTGGATGAGTTTTACCACTAACATTAACAATCGGCGCTCCAGAGAAAAATTGAGCTAATTTCTCATTTTCCAAGGTAGCAGAGGTAATAATGATTTTTAAATCTGGACGCTGCTTGATTAATTTTTGTAAATAGCCTAAGATAAAATCAATATTCAAGCTTCGCTCATGCACCTCATCAATGATTAATGCAGAATATTGCAATAATAATTTATCAGTTTGAATTTCTTGTAATAGAATTCCATCGGTCATTAATTTAATTGCCGTACTGTTACTAGTACGATCATGAAAACGCATTTTATAGCCAACTAAATTAAACTCACTTTGTGGAGTCTTACCTAGTTCTTGACTAATCCTAGTCGCTAGTGAGCGCGCTGCAATCCGTCGTGGTTGCGTATGACCAATTGTACCGGTCGCTGCATAACCTAACTCGAGCAATATTTTTGGTAACTGAGTTGTTTTACCAGACCCTGTTTCACCACAAATCAGCGTAATTTGGTTTTGCTGAATAACGGCTTTAATTTGTTCAACTTCACGACTGACTGGAAGCTCTACTGGATAATTAATTTTAGTTGAACAAATTAGCTCTTGGCGCTTACTTAGAGCGTCAAGATGTTGTTCAATTGAATTCAATAACTTATCTAGCCGCGATGAGTTATTCCCAAATTTATTAATTTGATTGACCCACAAGCGGCTATATGTGCACGGATTAAGTCGAATTTTTTCAAGAATTTGTTGTTTTAGCATGACTCTCAATTGTTTTCAATACAAATTATTAACACCAACAATAAAAAAACTTCACCCTAAAGTGAAGTTTAATTAAAGTTATGTGTTCCCCTCTAGCCAGGCAACTAAATCAGCATTATATTTATTTGTCAATTTATTAACACCATCAACTAATCCAGCTGGACCAACTGCAGTTGGAACACGCTGATTAAATACGCGACTAGAAATAACTTTATTTGACTCAAGATCTATTAACTCCGAGGCAATAACCATGTGCACGGATGAAGTATTATTAGATTCATTAATATCTTGCCGCATAGTAATCATCAGTGACACTAAACGATAATTGGCATCAGCAATTGCTAAAGTGCTAGCTACATTCCTAAATGAACAAGACATTAAAATACTACGTGTTATTGACTGTGTCAACAAATCACTTGGTAATGCTGCCCACTGACTATAGCTATACGTATTTAATTCATATGTACTTGACGAATAAAACATTTTGGTTGAATCATAAGGTACAGCAGTACGCATCGGTGAAATAAAGATTATTTTTTGGCTATGATACTTATTATTACACATCGGAATGCTTTCTGTAGACGAAGTATCATAAATCATATACGCTGTTGTAGGACGTTGTTTTACTGGTCCAAGCGAACACGCTGCCAAAGACAATACACCAATTGCTAACAATATTTTTTTAATATTTTTCATCTTCATTTATTCTCCAGGGCCTGCTGGACGCGGTGCAGAACCACGAACTATTGCAGAAGGGTTTTGATTAATTGTTTTCAAAAGCTCATTAAATTGCGCAGTAGCTAAATTAATATTTCCAATACTCTGATTTAAGTTTGGTAATGTCACCGCATTAAAATTACGCAAAGTCTCATTTTGTACCGTATTTAAAACCTTATCCAATGAATCACTATTTTTCTGCAATGATTTAGATAATTCAGCCAAATGTTGCGTATTTTCATTCACATTACCAAGCACTTGACCAACCATTACAATCGAATTAGCTATGCTATCTGATTGACTAGCCACAGCAGCACTTACCCTATCCAAACTAGCCAAAGTATTTTCTATATGCTTTAAGTTTTTAGCATTTAAAAGGGCTTTGATTTGTAAAGAAATATCATCCACGTTATTCGTAATATCTTGAGCTTGTTCAGACAAACTTGATAAAAAAGATAATTTAGCAGGAATTTGAGGATATGGTTGAGTATTATGCGGGTGAATCACCGTGAATTTAACCTTTGGCGTTAGTGTCAATGCAATATACGACATTCCAGTTACTCCTTGTGCTTTAATCGTCGCATATGTCGCAGTGGTAATTGCGACACCTTCATTTACATTGATATCAACATAAATATTTCTTGGATCTTTGTTATCAAGTTCAATCGCTTTTACCTGACCAACTACAACTCCATTGTATTTAACCATCGAGTTAGTGGTCACACCATCAATTGATTCGCTAAAGGTAATCCGATAAATATCATATGCCTTACGATTAGACGCTGAAAACCATAAAAGTATTCCAACTATCATCGCTATACCAATCAACACAAAAGTACCAACTATTAAGTACTGTTTGTTATTTCTCATTCAACGCACCTTTCCTGTTGTTTAGAATAATAGCCTTTAGAGACCGCTCCACGCTCACCATTAAAATACTCATATAAGTCTGGAATATCTGGACGATTAGAAGCATTTAGTACGCTATCATGAAGAGTTACTTTTTTATTACTTAGATAAACTATTTCATGACTAGTCCGCCAAATTGAATCCAAATCATGCGTAATCATAATGACAGTTAAACCCAATTGCTCATGCAAATTAAGCATTAATTCATCAAAAGATGCAGCACTATTTGGATCAAGTCCAGCTGTTGGCTCGTCAAGGAATAAAACTTTAGGGTCTAACGCCAACGTTCGCGCCAAGGCCACACGTTTTTGCATTCCCGGGCTAATTTCCTTAGGGTACTTATTATATGCTACCTCTTTCAAACCAGTTAAGCGTAATTTTTGATATGCTAATTCACGCACGGTTTGATAAGAAAAATCTGTATATTCTAAAATTGGAAACATTACATTTTCTAACACCGTATTTGAATTATACAACGCTCCCTGTTGAAACATCATAGCCATTTGGCTTAAAACTCTCTTAGTATAAGCATCTTCCAAATTATATTTGGAAATTTCTTCACCCATTAAGTGAATCTCACCAGCACTAATTGGTTGCAACATGAGAATTTCACGAATCAAAGTAGTTTTACCACAACCACTGGCACCAATAATTGTTACAATTCGATTTGGATAAATCGTTAAATCTAAATCTTTGTGAATCCATTCACCATTAAATTGCGTGCCTAATTTCTTAATTTCAATAATTGGTTTACCTGCATTGCCACGCATAATTAAACCCCTAAAACTTTAAATAAAATAGCAAAAAGCGCATCAATAAAGATAATTAAACATATTGAAAGAACTACGCTACGAGTAGTCTGGATTCCAATACTATCAGCATTCGCCTTAACCCTAAAACCACAAAAACTACCCACCATACCAATAATCCAAGCAAAAAAGAAGCTCTTAACAATTCCAACCCAGAAATTATTTATTGAAACAGCAGTCTGTAATTGAACAAGAAATAGCTTTGGCTCAATCCCAAGAAGCGGCCCAGAAAAAATCATCCCACCAACCATGCTGCTAACATCCGCTAGCATAGTTAAAATTGGTAACGCAAGAACTAAACCTAAGACTTGTGGCACGACCAGACGTCGCATTGGCGAAATTCCCATCGTCTGCAAGGCGTCAATTTCTTCTTGAACCTTCATCGTGCCTATGGTTGCAGCAATTGCAGATCCTGTTCTACCTGCAACAATAATTGCGGTTAACAATGGAGTTACTTCACGTAACAGCGAAATACCTAAGAAATTTACTACATAGATATTCGCACCATAAGTAACAAATTGCGGAGCCATTTGATAAGTTAAATTAACTCCAATCAAAAAACACAGCATAGAACTGATCAAAACACCTTTTATCCCAGCAGTTGAAATGGTTTCAGCAATACCCTTTACGTATAACGGATAATCACGTTTAAACAAAGTAGCCATAGTGGTACATAACTGACCGAAGAATGCCGTTAACTGCAAGCAGGTATGCCATACCTCTCCAGCACCCTCACCAACTTTAGCTAACAGATTATTACTCTCTTGTTCATTTAAAGTATTATCAGAATGCAATTCAAATGGCTTAGTCAAATCATAAAGCATCTGATCATCTTGAACCAAAATAACTTTACTTACTGTGGATTTGGAGGCAAGTAAAGTATTAATCAATTTATGTACAAAATGAAAACCAGTTGTATCTATACTAGAAATTTGGCTACCATCAACCACCCAATCACCAGTCTGTAGTACAGGAAATTGCGCTAAAATCGACTCGTCAATACTCATCCACCCCCAACTACCGCCTAAAAAGATTGTCCTTTGGTCATGATTGACATTAATCGTAGCAACATCAAGTGCAGATCTACGTTCTAAGCTCATTTTTTTATACATATATTATTACTTTAATTAAATTAATCATAAATTTATTTTGCATCCAAAATGTGCTCATTAGAAAGAATATTTTTCTTATAACCCAATCTAAAGATATAACACACATAACTTATCACTGTATACAGCACAAAAAAGCTATAAATCACCAACTCAGGATAATAAAATAATAATATCATAAATCCTAAAAATAGTAATAATGCTCTAAATGGCGCAGTTTGATGGAAGTGAATCTCTTTAAAACTATAAAATTTAACGTTACTCACCATCGATAATCCAGCGACTAAAGTAACCAAAATACCAAGCTGAATCATCAGATTTGAATGGAGATGATATTCAGCACTTAAATAAACATAACCTACTACTAATGCAGCTGCAGATGGCGATGGCATACCTTGAAAAAACTTCTTATCTACCACTCCAGTCATCACATTAAATCGAGCCAAGCGTAACCCAGCACAAGCACAATATACAAAAGCTACTAGCCAGCCAAGTTTACCAAAACGATCTAAACCCCAATTAAAAACAATCATGGCTGGTGCAGCACCAAACGCAACCATATCAGCCAAGCTATCCAATTCAGCACCAAATGGAGAAGACGTATGCGTCATTCGCGCCACACGTCCATCTAAGCTATCTAAAATCATTGAAAACAATATTGCTAATCCAGCATGATAGAAATCACCGCCAATTGATTGCACCATCGCATAAAAACCACAAAACATTGAGCTTAGGGTTATCATACTTGGCACTAAATAAATCGGCGAGCCTTTTGCACGCTGCGTATTAGAATCGGTCATCTTAGTCAACCTTTGCGAGGATAGTCTCGGTCGCTTTAACTTTCTGCCCAATACTTACTAATGGCGTAGCACTAAGTGGTAAATAAACATCTACACGCGATCCAAAGCGAATAAACCCATAACGCTCACCACGTTTTAGCCATTCACCAGGTTTAGTATAACATAAAATACGTCGAGCAATTAAACCTGCTACTTGAACAAAAGTAATCTTTTGACCATTAGCCATCCGTACAATTACAGCATTACGTTCATTTTCAGTAGAAGCTTTCTCAAAATCAGCATTTACAAATTTACCAGCAAAATACTGTACATCTAAAACTTCGCCATCAACAGGTGAACGATTTGAATGGACATTAAATACATTCATAAATACGCTAATCTTTAAAGCCTCAACATTTTGATAAGTATCATGAGATTTTTCAATGCTAATTACTTTCCCATCTGCAGGTGAAAGTATAACGTTTGAATCTTGAGGAATCGTGCGCGGTGGATCGCGAAAAAACTGCACAACAAAAGCAGCAATTAGAATGAACGGTAATGCAGCCACTAAATTAGTTAACCACAAAATTAACAATGCTAGACCAACACTAATCGCAATAAACGGCCAGCCTTCTTTGGCAAATGACGGATGAGGATAATGCTTCAATACGGACTCCTTGAGTAAAAAATTAATCTTGAATATTTTTTATTATATCACTAATATCACTTACTTTGCCAGAATTATCCTTAGTTACAGGACTAACAACAGGAGCACTAGAGTTAGCTACCGCAGCTGCATTTGGCGACGCAGTAGAAATCGGTTCACTGGAATTCGCCGCTTCACTACTCTCATCATCAATTGTGCCAGAAGCATCGTGACGACCAATAATACTACCTTGATAATAATATTCAGTATCACCCTTCCATGTACCACCTGATTCGCTAACAACGCCATCAGGCATTGGTAACTGTCGTTCTGGATATTTATTCAAAGCAACTCGCATAAAATCTAACCAAATTGGCAAAGCTAAAGTTGCACCATACTGACGACCTAAACTTTTAGGCTTATCATAACCAACCCATGTTACAGTAACCAAATCAGGCGTATAACCATCAAACCAAACATCTTTAGCATCATTAGTCGTACCAGTTTTACCAGCTATATCACTACGATGCAACTCACGCCACGCACGAGCACCTGTACCATATTTGGCCACATCTTTGAGAATACTATTCATGATAAATGCATTTCTTGGGTCAATTGCGGGCTGCTGTTGAGTAATATTACTTGGTGCTGTTTGCGCCAACACTCGACCATTCATATCTGTGATTTTCTCAATGAAATAAGGTTGCACCAAATATCCACCATTGGCAAATACCGCATATGCTTGTGCCATCTGCATAGGAGTTACTTCATTTGCACCAAGAGCCATCGTTAAATATGGTTGAAATTGTGATTCAGCAAAACCAAATTTACTTACATATGAAATTGCATATTGTGGCGTAATATCATTTAGAATTTTCACCGTAATCATATTGCGCGACAAAGTTAATCCTTGACGCAATGAAATTGGACCAAGGAATTTACCATCATCATTCTTAGGACACCATTGATCACCATTATTACCACCAGAATAACATGCAGGACTATCATCAATAATTGTTTCTGTAGTATACCCCTTGTCTAGAGCCGAAGAATAAATAAATGGTTTAAAACTCGAACCTGGCTGACGACTAGCCTGCATCACATGGTTAAAGTTATTATTGGTGTAATCAAACCCCCCCATCAAAGCCTGAATTGAACCATTTGTTGGATTGATCGAAACTAATGCACCTTGAACTTGTGGAATTTGCGAAATTCGCCACTCTTTATTATCTTGATGAACTCGAATTACCGAACCTGGTAAAATTTGCTTTGCGCCACCTGTGGTTAAATATTTACGTACAAAATCCAATTGCTTACCACTAAATTCTAAATGCTGACCATTACGCAAGATAACATTAATTTCTTCATTATTTACACTCAAAACAATTGCCGCCAATAAATCACCATAATCTGTGATTCCATCAAATTGACCCATCGCAGTTTGATCAAGATTAGAATCAGCACCACTTACTGTCAAATCAACACGTTGTTCAGCACCCTGATAACCAGTTGAAGCATCATAATTTAACAATCCCTTACGAAGAGCCAAATATGCAGCTTCCTGCAGTTTACTATCTATCGTGGTATACACCTTAAAACCTTGCGTATAAATTGCATCGCCATAAGTTGGATATAAATATTGCCGAGCCATCTCCGCAATATAACTTCCTGAATCAGTTGCATCTTTGACAGAACCCTTAATTACGGTAATTTTCTGGCTAATTGCTTGATCATACTGTTCTTGCGTAATATAACCATGCTTTAACATCCTACCCAAAACATAAGCCTCGCGCTCAGATGAACGTTTTGGATTCACAACTGGATTATATGCGGATGGAGCTTTAGGTAGCCCGGCCAAAACAGCATATTCCGCAACGGTTAACTTATCAATTGGACGACCAAAATAGGTTTGTGCGGCTTCAGCAAAACCATAGGCACGCTGACCTAGATAAATTTGATTTAAGTATAAAGATAAAATCTGATCCTTAGTTAAAGAATGTTCAATCTTATATGATAATAAAATTTCATTAAATTTACGAGTAAACGTCTTTTGCGTAGTCAAGAAAAAGTTACGCGCTACTTGCATCGTAATTGTACTTGCACCAGATTGTAAACGTCCAGAAGTTAAGTTACCCATAACTGCACGCAGAATACCTAGTATATCAATCCCACCATGTTCATAAAATCTTTCATCTTCAGCCGATAGCACAGCGTCAATCAATAACTTGGGTGTATTTGGAATATCTAAATAAATGCGATGTTCTTGACCAAATTGACCGAGCAAAATACCATCCGAAGAATACACTTGCAATGGCAATTTGGGTTGATAATTGCGCAATTCATCCATGCTTGGCAATTTTGGAATTGTAACAACAATCATCACCGCCAAAATTGCAGCTCCAGCAATTCCAAGACCGACAAGAATGCCAATTAATTTGAGCCAAATTCGACTTGGTTTTTTTTGTTCTTCCATAGAAATACTATCATTCAAAAATTGGTTATTTTAATTATCATAATTTACCCGTATTAAAAACAGGTAACCCAATACCAACACAAGCAAAATAAAAAATACTTTACTTTACCAAATTAGCCTGATTATTATACTATAGGTTAATCAAGTTACATGAGCTAAGTGGTTATTCCCATTCAATTGTTGCAGGTGGCTTTCCAGAAATATCATAAACTACTCGATTAACACCCTTAACTTCATTAATAATCCGATTTGCTACCTTGGTAATAAACTCAAAAGGTAAATTTGCAACATTTGCAGTCATAAAATCCGTAGTTTCCACAGCTCGTAAGGATACTGCATAGTCATACGTCCGCCCATCACCCATCACACCAACTGTTTTTACTGGCATAAACACCACAAAAGCTTGTGCAACCTTATGATATAAATCATGGCTATATAATTCTTCAATAAAGATATTATCCGCATGTTGAAGTAATGTTACAAACTCAGGTCTAATATCACCTAAAATTCGCACACCCAAACCAGGTCCTGGAAAAGGATGACGGTAAATCAATTTTGGCGCAATTCCTAATGAGACACCTAAACTGCGTACTTCATCTTTAAATAACTCACGTAACGGCTCAAGCAATTGTAAATTTAGTGACTCAGGTAAACCACCAACATTATGATGTGACTTGATATTATGAGCTTTATTGGTTTTACTTCCTGCAGATTCAATCACATCTGGATAAATCGTACCTTGAGCTAACCAACGTGCATTACTCAACTTAGCAGCTTCACGTTGAAAAATATCCACAAATAATTTACCAATGATTTTGCGTTTCTGTTCAGGATCACTAATCCCAGCTAGAGCAGCATAAAACTCATCTTTAGCATCAATTTTAATAATGTTTAGATCCAAATTCTCGGCATAATTCTGCATAACCTGATCAGCTTCATTTAACCGCAATAAACCAGTATCCACAAAAATGCACACTAATTGTGCACCAATTGCCTTGTGAATCAAAACACCAGCCACACTGCTGTCAACACCACCAGACAAAGCTAAGATTACTTGATCAGAACCAACCTTCTCTTTAATACTTGCAATCGCATCATCAGCGTAACTTGGCATCGTCCAAGTTGCCGCAGAACGACAAACATTACGTACAAAATGTTCCAAAATCCGTGTACCCTGTTTTGTATGGGTTACCTCAGGATGAAATTGTACCGCATAGATATTTCGTTCTGGGTTATACATCGCTGCTATTGGGCAACTCTCAGTTTTGGCAATAACTTCAAACCCATCAGGCATACGTACTACTTTATCACCATGGCTCATCCAAACTTGAAGAAAATTACCTGAAGCACCAACACCATCGCTTAAGCCAGCGAATAATTGGCTCCCCAAATCATGAATTTCTGCGTAACCAAATTCACGTTTACCAGAACTAGCAACTTTACCACCAAGCTGTTTGGCAATTGTCTGCATGCCATAACAAATCCCAAATATTGGCACACCTAATTCAAAAATTACTGAAGGAGCACTTGGCGTATCAGTTTCATAAACTGAATTCGGGCCACCGGATAAAATAATCCCCTTAGGAGCAAATTCACGGATAAAATCATCACTTACATCATAAGAATGAATCTCACAATAAACATTAAATTCACGTACTCTGCGCGCAATTAATTGAGTTACTTGCGAACCAAAATCTAAAATTAATATCTTCTCATTATGAATATTCATTCTTACTTATCCTATATAAATTACTTAGACCCAAATAATAGTGCAAAATCAGACTACCTAGTTAATATAACACAGTCGATTAATTACAAAGATTTTTAATTAAAATAACTATACGCAGTAAACTAGCGTTCCTTCGTCTTCACCTAAAACAATTCGTTTTAGACTACCTGCTTTAAAAATACTGCAAACCTTGATATTCAAATTATTTTCACGACATAATGCAAAAGCCGCTGTATCCATAACTCCAAGATTATTACCAATTGCGTCATCAAATGACAGTGAATCATACTTCACGGCACTTAAGTCTTTTTTTGGATCAGCAGAATAAACACCATCAACTTTAGTTGCTTTAATTAATAAATCTGCATGCATTTCCAATCCACGTAATGCCGCACCGCTGTCTGTGGTGAAATACGGGCTACCAGTACCACCAACAAAAATAACAACCTCACCATTATCAACCCGCTTTAGCATACTATCCCGATTATAGCCTTTAATAAAACTACCTATCGGAAATGCCGAGAATATTTTTGCCTCAACTCCATGCGCATTAAATGAATCACGGAGTAAAATCCCATTCATCACAGTTGCTAACATACCCATCGTATCAGCGTTTGCTCGTTGAATTCCTAATTTATCACTACCTGCAACACCACGAAAGAAATTACCACCACCAATCACGATACCAACTTTAACACCAAGCTCAACAATATCCTTAACTTGCTTTAAAATAAATTCAACAGTCTCTGGATTAACTGAATCTTGAGAATCTCCCATTAAAGACTCACCAGATAATTTTAACAAAATGCGACTATATTTAAGCATTGATGACTCCTTACCACTAATACATCAAACAGCGGGATTATAGCACAGCTTGACTCGTACCGACTTAGCATAACCCAACTATGTTAATCAATATATTGCATCGCGCATACCAATTTAAAAACAAAGTAATTATAATACCAACCTGCATACAAATGTATGATCACTTAGAAACAAAGGTTAAAACAATTGCATAATTTTAAAAAACTCTTACTCTCTTCATTTATGGTTGCTGGAGCTGCAATCGGCTCTGGGGTTCTCGCACTACCGTTAGTTGCCGCTGGACCAGGCGTTGTAAATACAATCTTATTTATTAGTTGCACATTCATCCTCGCTTACGTAATGGCAAGTGTAAGTATTGACGTATACTCACGCTATGATAACCATGATGTTAATGCAGCTACTTTGGCCATTGATTTCTTTGGCAAAAAAGGCTACTGGATTACTACCATACTAAATGTTCTTTCAATGGGGTCTCTGGCTGCAGCTTATGTAAATGTCGGCGGTGATTTATTGGTAAAAACCGTACTTCCCTTAGTTGGAATATCCATCCCATCACAGGTTGGGATGATAATTTTCTTTGTAGTGTTTATGCCAGCATTTGTCGTTGGACTAGGCTTGATAAGTCGCTTAAATGGCATAATCTTCACTATCAAATTTCTTTGTCTTGGGATAGGCATATTACTTGGCATCAGCTTGATTAAACCAGAGATCTTTGAATTTGCCCCATCAAATGTTAAATATTTAGGTTCTGCTGCATCCACAATGTTTTGTATTTGGATGATGCATATGGTGCTACCTCTAGTACTAAAAATCAATGATTGGAATCCAGTCAAAGCTAAAAAAGCAGTCATGATCGGAATGGTAATTCCTGCACTGGCGTATCTTGGCTGGATGCTATTAATCTTCTCGTTAATTCCACGCGAGAAATTTGTAGAACTGTCAACAATTGGTGATGTAATACATTTTGCCCTATCCAGACCAGAGGTTCCCAATCTTATTTCCAGTCTAATTGGAATTTTCTCAGCGATTACTGTGTTAACTGCTTTTCTATCAATTGGTTTCTCTCTGATCGCATTCGTAATTGATGCACTAAAATGGCAAAATACACCAAAATCTAGGCTATTATCTACAATTATTTCCTTTATAATTCCGGTTTTTATCGCACTAATCTTTCCCAAAGGATTCTTAATAATTTATCAACAATCCAATATGTTTCAAATTGCTGCAGCATTAATTCCGGTAGTTGCCGCATATGCTTATAATAAAAAACATAATTTAACACTTACCCCACAAATTATAATTTTGCTTCTGGGAAGTTTAATAATATTGTCCCAACTTCTTGATAATTTATCCATTTTCCCAATATTTCATTAGTAATAAAAATGGCTAGCAACAATGCTAGCCATAAGATTATGCAAGAAAAATTACAATCGAGGTTCTGAATAATTAATGTATTTAATTTCGCCATTTTTAGCCATAGTCATCACAGTTGCTGGTTGCCAATAACGATTCATCGCACCAAAAACTAAATCTGGATACACAGCTTGACCTCGACTGCCATTATAACGACCTAATGCCATAAACATATCGCCATGCTCAAGCTGTAAATAATGCCGCAAAATAGTGCATCCAAAACGAATATTAGTTTGCACATTCAATAAATCTTGATCTTGAGCACCAATTTGCCGTTGCCAAAATGGCATTACTTGCATAATTCCGCGAGCACCAGCACCTGAAATCGCATATTTATTAAAGCGACTTTCAACTGTAATTAAGCTCAAAACCAATTGTGGGTCTAACCCAGCTCGAATTGATTCATACTGAATTGTTGTCAGCAATCGCTTGCGCATAAACTCATCTTGTACCAAAGGGTCTTTTGGTGCAACTTTCTTAAGCCGATTTGACATATCAGATAACCACGCATCGGCTTTTTCTTTACTGGAAAACACCAAATGCGGCTGAATTGGATTAATAATCGCGGAATGCAACGAAGTTTGCACATCAGCAGAAAGCTTTTCCTCCTGCTGATTACCTGCATAAACTACATTTATGAATCCCAAGCTTAACAAAAATCCAAGCTTGAAACTAAAATTTTTGGCTACGCTCATGCTCGACTAATTTGCTTAATTCAGCAACAACTACGTCTAATTCAACTAAATGAGTTTCACGTGTTTTACGATTATACAATTCAACTTTACCTTCAGCCAAAGTTTTTTCACCAACAACCACACGATACGGAATACCCAACAACTCACTATCCGCCAACAACGAACCAATCCGTTCATTACGATCATCAAGCAGAACATCAATCCCAGCAGCACGCAAGTGTGCATATAAATTATCTGCTTCAAGTTTCACTACTTCACATTTAGCATAATTTGCTGGCGTGATAACTACTTCAAACGGTGCCATATTTAATGGAAATACAATTCCACGTTCATCGTAATTTTGCTCAATACAAGCACCTAGAATACGTGTTACACCAATACCATAACATCCCATTTCCATAAATTGAGATTTGCCATTTTTATCTAAATAACTCACATTTAAGGCTTCAGAATATTTGGTACGCAATTGGAAAACGTGCCCAACTTCAATTCCACGGCATAATTTAATCGTACCTTTGCCGTCTGGGGTTTTATCACCTTCTTGTACATTGCGTAAATCAGCTACAATTGGCTCTGGACAATCAACACCAAAATTAACGCCAGTTAAATGATAACCATCGTGATTTGCACCACAGACAAAATCAGCTAACAAAGCAACTTCTTTATCTACGATCACAGCACCATTAAAGCCAACTGGACCAATAAATCCTGGCTGACAATTAAATTCACTTAAAATTTGCTCATGACTTGCAAAAGTTAATGGTTCTTTAAGTTGTTTAATTTTACCAGCTTTAATTTCATTTAAGCTATCATTCCCACGAATTAACAATAAAACTGGTTGACCATCCACACCTTCAAAAACCAAAGACTTCACCGAGCTAGATAATTCAACGCCTAACATTTCAGTTACTTCTTCACAAGTTTTTTGCGTTGGAGTTGCAATTTTAGCCAATGACGCTGTCGCGGCTGGACGTGATTCACGCGATGGCAAAGATTCAGCCAACTCTAAATTTGCAGCGTAATCTGATTCATCGCTATACACCACAATATCTTCACCACAATCAGCCAACACTTGAAATTCATGCGAACCTGTTCCACCAATTGAACCAGTATCTGCCGCAACTGGGCGGAATTTAAGCCCAAGACGATTGAAAATATTACAATAAGCTTGATACATATCATTATAAGTAGTTAACAACGAATCAAAATCGGTATGAAAAGAATAAGCATCTTTCATCACAAATTCACGTGAGCGCATCACCCCAAAACGTGGGCGCACTTCATCACGAAATTTAGTTTGAATTTGATAAACAGAAATAGGTAACTGTTTATAACTTTTTACATCTTTACGCACCACATCTGAAACTACTTCCTCATGAGTTGGCCCCATGCAAAAATCACGATCATGACGATCTTTCATGCGTAATAATTCTTTGCCATAAAACTCCCAACGCCCAGATTCTTGCCAAATTTCAGCAGGTTGTACCGCTGGCATCAACATTTCCAGAGCACCGATCGCATTCATTTCTTCACGAACAACCCGTTCAACTTTACGGACGATTTTAAGGCCAAGCGGCATCCAAGTATAAATTCCACTAGACAAGCGTTTAATCATACCAGAGCGTAACATTAATTTATGACTAATTAATTCAGCTTCACTTGGCGCTTCTTTGGTGGTTACGATATAATATTTTGATGCACGCATGACGATTCCTTTTTGGTAAAATTATCCACAATAACATAATTATAACTATATTTGTCGCCATGACTATAAGTTTTAAATAAACTTTGTTCTCTTCCATAGCTCAAATATGTAATCACTACAATAATACAATATGAATTTACTCTGCATTCAATTTTAAATACTGACGATTCTTAGCAAATTGAATTTGAAATTCACTAAATTTGCCTTCAGCAATTGATTCACGAATTTCCTGCATTAATTGCAGATAATAATGAATATTATGAACTGTATTTAAATGCGAGCCAAGTATTTCACCAATTTTAAATAAATGATGGAGATATGCACGTGAGAAATTTTGACAAGTATAACAACTACAGCTTTCATCTAATGGTCGAGTATCATCTTTATATTTGGCATTTTTGATTTTCACATCGCCAAAACGTGTAAATAGCCAACCGTTCCGCGCGTTCCGCGTTGGCATCACGCAATCAAACATGTCAATCCCTTTGCTCACACCGTAAACTAAATCCTCTGGTGTTCCAACCCCCATTAAGTAATGGGGCTTATCCGCAGGCAACATATCTTTCATTTCATCCAACATGCGATTCATTTCTTCTTTAGGTTCACCAACCGATAAACCACCAATCGCAATCCCGTCAAAACCGATTTTCATTAATTCGGTTAATGAACGTTGACGTAAATCAGCATACATTCCACCCTGAACAATGCCAAATAAAGCATTTGGATTTTGATATTCATTAAATGCACTGCGTGAACGCTCTGCCCAACGTAATGACATTTCCATTGATTCACGTGCAGTTTGATAATCTGCTGGATATGGTGTACACTCATCAAAAATCATCGCAATATCTGAATTTAAAACGGTTTGAATCTCCATTGATTTTTCTGGCGACAAAAATAATTTTGAACCATCAATCGGATTTTGGAAGTAAACACCCTCTTCTTTAATTTTACGTAATTTACCCAAGCTAAATACCTGAAAACCACCAGAGTCGGTCAAAATTGGTTTATCCCAGCCATTAAATTTATGTAGGCCACCAAATTTACTAATAATATCCATTCCAGGGCGTAACCACAAATGGAAAGTGTTACCTAGAATTATTTGTGAATTAGTCTGCTCCAAATCATACGGCGACATTGCTTTAACAGCACCATAAGTACCAACTGGCATAAAAATCGGCGTTTCAACTACACCATGATTTAGTTCCATCTTCCCTAGTCGTGCGTGACCATCTGTTTTTAAAACTTCAAATTTCAACATAATTATTCTTTCTTAGTCTATTTAAATTTATCTATCATTTATTTCAATTACATAGCAAAAACATACCGATTTACGGTAAAAATTTAATTCACACTTAATAATATCAAATCAACATTATTGATTTTTATTTTGCTGAGTATAGGTTAACCCAACTATCGTTAATAAAATAATCGCAATGGCCACATAAGTTACATTAGAAAAATGCTGGCCAAAGAGTAAAACTCCATACAGCACACCAGTAATAACCGCAACTGCATTCACTAAAGTATAGTATACCGCACCAACTTTTTTGATGATTATAAATAATAAACCATAACCTAAAGTAGATAGTAATATTTCAATTACGATTAATAATGACGGTAAATCATTTAAGCGCAACGGATAATAGCCTTGATTAATTACGGCTAAAGGACTAATACATAAACTCGAAAACATCAGCATCCACATTGAATAGCTCAAAACATTGCCTGAACCTGGATGGAAACGAGAAATATAAACAGCACTAAATGCATAACTTAGCGGAATTAACAGCGCTAAATATAACCACCAATTACCAGCTTCTAATTCTAAACCATGCTGATTAGGTAAAATTATTAAACCAACACCAATTAACCCGAATAACACTAATCCAGCACGCTGGAATGAAAATGTTTCATCTTTAAAGCTCACCGCTAAAATGTAAGTTAAAATTGGTGAAACATTCGCCAATATCGTCAATAATCCTGATGGAATATGTCTAGCTGCAAAATAGATTAATAAATTAGGAATTACAATCCCAAATAACCCACATAATAAGGCATAAAGCATACCATTTTTATCTAGCCAAAGCTCACGGCGAATTGCTTGAATAATTAGGAGTAATAAAAATGGGCCAAATGACTGCCAAAACCCATAACCATATGGATTAACTCCGTGTGTCATGCAATAACCAGCAATCGCGTAACCACTTGCCCAATCAATACCCAAAATAATCAATAAAATTAATGCTGGCATAAAGACCTTTATAATCAATTGAAATAACCCGCAGATAAAAAATGCGGGTTACAAATTTAAGAATTTAAGTTTTTAGTCCAATTTACCATGACAATGCTTAAATTTTTTGCCGCTGCCACATGGACAAGCTGCATTACGACTAAGCGGAGCATCTTGTTGATTAACATTTGCTACCGAAGCTTGCTTAAGCGAAGAGCTATCCAAATGTGTAGGCTCAACATCTTCAAAAATTTCTTCATCATTTGGGACATCATCTAAACCTTGCAATTGCACTGTAAATAAAACTTTGACAATATCAGATTTAATAGAATCTAACATCATCGAGAATAAGTCGAAAGCCTCTTTTTTGTACTCTTGCTTTGGATCTTTCTGTGCATAACCACGTAAACCAATCCCTTGACGTAATTGCTCTAACTGCGTCAAATGATCACGCCAATAATGATCTAAATGCTGTAACAACACACCACGCTCAAAACGCGTTACTTGTAAACTAGCAACCACTTCGCCAACTTGATTAAATGCAGCTAAAACTTCAGCATGATCCGCTGTTTGTGGATCAAATTGCTCAGCAAAAACCACTTCGCTGCTACCACCATTTTGCACTACAAAATTGTCTAAGGCTTGCAAATTCCATGCATTACGATCTTCAGGTAACATACTTGCTACAAATTGATTAATTTCTAAACTAACGCGAGCTTTAAAATTATCCAATTTACGTTGATATGAATTTAATGCAAATTCAACTAACTCTTCACGTAAAACTTGCTCATCAATATTTGGATTTGCCGCAATTTTACTTGCTAGATCAAATTCTAAACGATATTCATCACGCAAAGCTTTTTCTAAACCAGCTACATCCCATGCATCTTCCATCGCTTTTGGTGGAATATAAGCATCAAAAACGTCACCAATACATCCATTAACCATGTTAAAGGTCATCGGTGATAAGTCTGGACTGATTAAAACTTCATCACGTTGTGAATAAATTACTTTACGCTGCGCATTGGCTACATCATCATATTCAAGTAGTTGTTTACGAATATCAAAATTATGACCCTCAACTTTGCGTTGAGCAGATTCAATCGAGCGAGATAAAAGACGGTGCTCAATTGCCTCACCCTTTTCCATACCTAAACGCGTCATCATTCCACGCATCCGTTCACCACCAAAAATCCGTAGTAACGAATCATCCAGCGATAAGTAAAAACGCGAAGCTCCATGATCACCTTGACGACCAGCACGACCACGCAACTGATTATCTACACGACGTGACTCATGTCGTTCAGTACCAATAATATATAAGCCACCCGCCGCTAAGACTTGCTGATTACGTAATGTCCAATCAGCCATAATTTGCTCGACTTGTGATTTTTTCTGTTCAGCAGTCAAGTTATCATCAGCATTAACCGCCGCAATCATTGGTTTAGGATTACCACCTAAAATAATATCCGTTCCACGCCCAGCCATGTTAGTTGCAACCGTGATATTACCTGGATAACCAGCTTGAACAATAATTTCGGCTTCACTCGCGTGTTGTTTTGCATTTAAAACTGAATGTTTTAAGCCAGCCTTGTGTAACATACTCGAAAGTAACTCAGAAGTTTCAACCGAAGTAGTTCCCACCAAGGAAGGTTGCCCTAATTCGCTACAAACTTTTAGATCTTCAATAATGGCATTAAATTTATCTTCAACGTCCATATAAATTTTATCATTATGATCTTTACGCACCATGCCTTTATTGGTTGGAATAACTACTGTTTCCAAAGAATAAATTTGTTGAAATTCATAAGCTTCTGTATCAGCTGTTCCAGTCATTCCAGAAAGTTTTTTGTACATCCGGAAATAATTTTGGAACGTAATTGATGCTAACGTTTGATTTTCACGTTGAATTTGCACGCCTTCTTTAGCTTCAACCGCTTGATGTAATCCATCAGACCAACGGCGTCCTGACATTAAACGTCCAGTAAATTCATCAACAATTACAACTTCACCATCTTGCACCACATAGTGCTGATCTTTAAAATAAACATAATGCGCGCGTAGAGCTGCAATTAGATGATGCATTAAACTAATGTTATGTACATTATAAAGGCTATCACCCTCTTTAATTAAACCCATTTCAGCCATAATTTGCTCAACATGCACATGTCCAGCTTCAGATAAAACTACATTATGGTGTTTTTCATCAACCCAGAAATCACCAACGGTGCTTTCTTCATCCTCTTGCTTAATTAGCATCGGTGGCAATAAATTTAATGCACGATACAAATCATCCGAACCCTCCGCAGGACCTGAAATAATTAACGGAGTACGGGCCTCATCGATCAGAATAGAATCGACTTCATCGACAACCGCAAAAGCTAATTTACGCTGTACCTTTTGACTCGCATCAAAAACCATATTATCACGTAGGTAGTCAAAGCCAAATTCATTATTGGTGCCATAAGTGATATCGCAAGCATAAGCGGCTGCTTTATCATCGTGTTCCATATCTGGTAAATTAACCCCTACGGTTAACCCCAAAAATTCAAATAATGGGCGCACAGTTTCAGCATCACGCTTAGCCAAATAATCATTAACCGTAACTACGTGAACACCATCACCAGTAATTGCATTTAAATATGCAGGTAGCGTGGCAACCAAAGTTTTACCTTCACCAGTACGCATTTCGGCGATTTTATTGTCATTTAATACCATACCGCCAATTAGCTGCACGTCAAAATGACGCATATTTAAAACTCGTTTACCAGCTTCACGACACACGGCAAAAACTTCTGGCAGTAATTGTGCTAAAGTTTCACCTGCCTGAAAGCGCTGTTTAAATTCTGCAGTTTTAGCCTGCAATTCAGCATCTGAGAGCTTGATCGCTTGTGGCTCAAGAAAATTAATTTGATTAACACTTTTAGCATACTGCTTCAACAAGCGTTCATTGCGCGTACCAAAAATCTTATAGACAATTTTTTTTATCATAGTTGTATCTTATTAGTGATTAATTTAAAAATCATTGATTTGACTGAATGCTACAGCCGAAAGTCGCCTATTTTACCATAAAACTACAATAACCATCGGTCAAAACCAGCAACTAATTGAATAAAATTAATTAATATCAAATTTTGTCTCAATTACATCAACCAAAACATGCTAAATTAACGTCTACTTACTGGTATCGACAGCCAGATTTTAATACGTCAAATAAACCTAGTTTTAATAACATACTTTCATTGTTGGAACCATTTGCCATGAATTATTTAGTTCGATTCTTTACTTCATTGGTTCAGAAATACCTTCCAGACCCATTAATTTTTGCAATTATCCTAACTATACTTATTTTTGTAGTAAGTGCTTCAATCACACCACACCAGCCACTAGATTTAATTGCGATGTGGGGATCTGGATTTTGGAATTTACTTGGCTTTACCATGCAAATGGTTTTAGTTGTAGTAACTGGGCATGCTCTAGCCAGTACTAACTTGGTGAAACGAATACTAAATTCACTCGCTTCAATTCCAACCACACCAGTTCAAGGAGTAATGCTAGTTACTTTAGTTGGCTCAATCAGCTGCATTATAAACTGGGGGTTTGGTCTCATTATTGGTGCAATGTTTGCTCGTGAAGTAGCCCGCAAAATACCTAATTCAGACTACTCACTCTTAATTGCTTGCGCATACATTGCCTTCTTAACCTGGCATGGTGGATTTTCAGGATCAATTCCACTACTTGCTGCAACACCTGGTAATCCTCTAGAAAAATTAATTGGCTTAGTACCAATTAGTCAAACGCTATTTACTCCAATGAATATTTTTATTACACTTGCGTTAGTAATTGGCTTACCATTTTTAACAGCAAGCATGTTACCACCAATCAACCTACGCAAACAAATTGCTACAGATTTATTACAAGACTCACAAATATCTTTGCAAAAAACTTTAACTCCTGATTCAACATTCGCCGAAAAACTGGAGGAAAGTAAATTATTAGGGCTAATGATCTCTTTGGCTGGATTCACTTATCTGGGAATATATTTTATTAAAAATGGATTTAAAATTGATATCAACACAGTGAATTTCTTTTTTATGGCACTCGGTATTTTACTGCATAAAACACCAATGGCGTATGCGCGGGCAATTACTCAAGCTGCCAAAAGCACAGCTGGAATAATTGTCCAGTTTCCTTTTTATGCTGGGATCCAAGCTTTGATGGAACATAGTGGCTTGGGAGGAATTATCACGCATTGGTTTATTGCAATTGCCAACAAGGAAACATTTCCACTATTGGCTTTCTTATCATCTGGAATAATTAATTTTGCAATTCCATCTGGCGGCGGACATTGGGTAGTACAAGGACCATTTATTATGTCAGCGGCACAAGATCTTGGTGTTAATCATGGTAAAGCAGTAATGGCAATCGCTTACGGTGAAGCATGGATGAATATGGCACAACCTTTCTGGGCATTACCAGCGTTAGCCATCGCAGGACTTGGGGCACGTGATATTATGGGATATTGTTTAATCAGTTTATTATTTTCAGCCGTCATATTTATAATCGGCTTACAATTTTTTTAGTGGTTTCATAATGCGAACGAGTAGTTATTACACATAAAGAGCATCAGCAAATCATATAATTAACTACTCTAAAATAAAAGCCTAAATACATGACTAAGCATTTATTTTCTGGCATTAAACATATTACCGCCTAATCTACAGATACCGATAAGAAATTAGCCCAATTCTATAGAAAGAAACTTGGGCTAATTATTCAACTTTATACAGTATAATCAAACTTACTATGATTTATGCCTGAATTGCAATAAGCCTATTTACTAAAATTCATAAGCACACAAATCATAGCAGTTAATTATTTACCTTCTTTATAACGCTCTGAATATTCTCTAGTCGCTGTTTTTAAAACAATTTTCTCACCCAGATTAACAAAAGAAGGTACAACTACACGAATCCCAATATCTAATATCGCTGGTTTATCCATTGCTGTAGCTGTAGCCCCCTTAATTTGAGGATCTGTTTCCACAACCGTACACACAATTGTTGTAGGAAACTCAACGGCAATAACGCCTCCATCAACTAATTTTAGTCTAACATTAATACCATCAGATAAAAATACAACATCATCTCCAATTGTGTCAGGAGAAACCGTAATTTGACTATAATCTTCCATATTCATAAACACATAGTCTTCACCCTCTTTATACAAGAAAGTACATTCTAACTCTTCAGTTGATAAACGCTCTATCGTATCAGTTGATCTAAATGCAGTTTGAGCTTTTGAACCAGTTTGAATGTTGCGCATCTCTGTTTGTATAAATGCACCACCACCAGTTCCTGATTTAACCGTACGCGTACTTAATACCGCAAACTGACGACCGTCATGCTGAATAATCCAACCTTGGCGAAGATCTACTGCTTTTTCTTTCATATTGATTTCCTTTTATTATTGAAAATATTTTTAATTAATTAATAACTGGTTTTTATGAACTTTGCAACCCTAGTTCAGCGCAGCGACAATAACAGCAACACACCTTTGAATGAATTCTGCTTGTACAGCTACCTTTTATTTTATTAGAGGGAATAATTTTACACCATTTTACATTGCGTAGAGCAGCTACTTATTTAATAAACTCTCATGCTGCAAAATCCAATGCTGAATTTGATTTGTTTCTTGTTCGGCTAACAAGTATTGAGTTAAAGAAGTGTTCGCATCATGAAATCGATAACGTAAAAGCACATCTGGCAAATTAGTCGCCATGATATTTTGTGCAAAAATCAATCTAGCAAATAAATCATAATCCGCACATACTTTATATTCTGAGTTATAACGTAAGGTATTTAATGCTGACTTACGAAACATAATACTTGGATTCATAAACGGCACACCATCAAAAAAGCTTTGCTTAAGTTCCTTTTCGGATAATGAAATTAGATAGTCTAATCTCACGCTAGATCCATCTGGATAAAATCCATCTGCTTGTCCACCAACAAAGCCAAACTCAGGATTTTCTTCCAAAAATTTAACTTGCCGTTCAAACCTCGCTAAACTGCAAATATCATCATGGTCCATCATCGCAATAAATGAACCTTGTGCACGTTCAATACCAATATTGGAAGCAATTGCTATACCACCATTGACTTTACATGGTATCCAAATAATTCGCCCATCATCATAACTAGCAACAATCTGCCCGAGCCTTACATTGTCTTGTGGGCTATCATTAACAATTAAAAATTCAAAATCTACATAAGTCTGCAAAAGTACACTTTCAATCGCTTCTCTTAAATAAATTTCATTAGTCTGATAAATTGGCATTACCACACTAAGTTTAACACTCTCATAATGCATCAGCTTCGCTTTCAAAATAACCATAGACTTTAATCAACAACCGTCGAACTCAATAAACAAAATATGCGTTAATATCTAGTGCTATATTATCATTAATCTTAAACAGATTGACAGAATGATTAGATTATTTATTATAATCAGTGACGAATGGAACCATAATTTGCAGCTTAAAAACTAAATCAAATTAAGATAAAATAAGCAGAAGTTATTACCTACATTGACAACAAAATATATTGCAAGTGAGGAATCGTAGCGAGAGCATTATGCAAATAAATAAAAGATCAGCTAGTATGACGGTTAACAAAAGCACATAGTGTTATGAATATATCGACTATTAAGCCATCAAAATATTTATGTTTATGAATAAAGCTAATGTATAATTTACAGAAAAATAACCAGGCTTCCACCTTTAAAATGAAGCCTGGCTACTAGATGATTATTGTTGCACGCAATATAATGAAGCCATATCACTACATGTCTGGGGCTGCGAAAGATCCGTTGTAGTATTATAGTAATAATACCAACTTTTATCACTGACCGAGCCAATACCAAAATCACCATTCATGCCACTTGAACTTACAGACCAATTATCACAATCATTGCCGGCCCCACCAGTCCATGCACCGGCATAAGAGGTAACCACAGAATGAGTAATATTCGCAAATCCAACTAAATTACCGTCAGTAGCGGTAGCAATCGACGTACCGTCAACTCGTGTATAGTTCACACCACTTGTAGTCGCATTATTACCATTTAAGAGTGCTTTATATGTACCAGGTGGTTTATTGCTGGCAGCATTGCATTTATCATTTGCTCCACTAAATCCACCAAGATTTCCATTAAACTCCAAACTGGTCATAAATATTATTTTTGTCGGCACCGAAGTTGGTGTTGGACTTGGTGTTGGAGTAGGACTGATGGTCGGTGTCGGACTAGGACTTGGAGTTGGTGTAGGTGTCGGACTTGAAACAATAATTGGAGCCATGCCATTGGCAAGCTTGGCAACAGTTGCGTACATCATACTTTCGCTAGGTGATCCAGTAAAATTACTCGCACGAATAGGCAGACTTTTACACTCTATCTTGCCCGTACTTGGATTATTGGCTAATGCACATGAACCATAACCTTTCCTAATAGTATCGTGTGTTCTATCATTATAATAAGCATAAAAATCAACTCTCGCACCAATATAATTAGTTAACTCAGCCGGAATTGAAGCAGTCAAGACAACTGCACTCTCCAAATTCCTTGGAATTGGATTAGGCGTAAGAACTACAGACTCATTGTAAATTACATTCAAAGTATAATAATCAGAGCTGTTTATAATATCACCGCACTCCAGAGTAATATTAAAAGATGATTTACTCCGTCCAACTTGAGTTGGCAAAAAGGTAAACTTCCCAACTTTTTCTGATAAACAAATAGAGGATTCCAATGTAACATTCTCATTGGAGTTATAGTTTATATAAAACAATAAATTGTCGCAACCTAAGTTACATGTTGCCTTTATAGTTATCGGCCGACCAGATGTCATTGGATTACTGGGAGATGACGTTACATCATCAATTCTTCCACTACAGGCAGTTATTACAGTTAAGAGAGAAATAGGCAGTAGTGATTTTTTAATTTGAAACATTATTCTGACTCCTTAATTTTATTGTATATTTAGATTTCCACTGACATTTACGGGAGTAATACTACCGATTGAACTAGGGATATCTCCGCTACAGCCAGTAACAAAACCATTAAAACTAGAATTCAAACTATTATCCACCACTAAGCCTGATAAAAGAACATTACATTTAACTTGTGTTGAATAACCACTATTCGTCAAATTTAAATCTACATTTAAAGAAGTTGAATCAATCATCGAAGATGTCATTTGCATGTCAATGTCTCGAGGTAAACTAAATGTACTTGACTCACCTGAAACTAGGCAATGAACCAAATTACCAAATAACTCACCCAACATACCTCCACTGCCACTATAGCTACCAAATAAACCATCAAAACCATTTAAAGTGATTACCATATTGGCTAAAACATTACTATTATGATTATATAAAACTGGATCAGATTGCGCCAATGCATTACTTAATTCAGTCGTCGACTCAGTGCCAAATATTTCAATAGTATTAAATGACTCGGTGCCAGAATAAAGAGTCTCTTGATTTGCGATTATAGTCACCAATGCAGTCAATTGATTACTATTAAAAACACAATTAGTTAAAGTGATCGAAGCATTTGACGAATCATCATTAATACTGCCAGATAAAGCAGTTTGACTCAAACATTGAGATTCATTCAGCGCAAAATTACTAACTGCTCCTTTTAACGCAAAAGTCAAAGAATCCTTGTTCGAAGTTATAAACACAATACCACTTTGATTATTAACCAAACGAATTATTCCTGTAGTACTGTTAGTTGAATTTTGGAAATTCCAAGCATAACTAGCTGGTTGATTAACCCCGCCATATGTTTGTGTATTTGTAGTTTGCAAACTGCTACTCGTTGTGCCACTCCCGCACCCCACAAGAACTGCCGCTAATACACAGCTAAAAATAATTCTTTTCATAAATACCCTTTCGGTTAATTTAAATTATTTGTTGAAATAAGTCAGGATAAGTTTATTTAGGTCATGCTATGATTAAGGCCTATTCTGCTTGCAAAAAACCAATTTACTTACCCCATGTAAAATGTAAGTATAACAAAACCAACCAATGGTGTATGGTACACAAAAAAATACCAAAATCAACTTGACATTTTTCTGGATTTAGACATGAACAACGAAATGGCACTAGAGAATTTACTAAAATGGTATGATCTTTTTTGTGAAAAAGAAAACTGTGGGTTGATTGATCCAAATTTTACTGTTATTGCCGATAATATGTGGTGTAGAGATTTTTGTAACTCCGATAATAGACTAGTTGGGGAAAAATTCTTTAATATCTGGAAAGAACTCTCAAAAGAAAAACAAACAACAATTGATCAATTACTTAACAAATTATTGATTGAGAAAAACTCCATTCAATTTATTTCTGCCAATTTTTCTCGTAAACCAGAATATATCGTTGCTATTTTTGAATATAAGCCATTGATTAACAAATATACAAATGACATCATCGCAATTTTAGTAAGTGCTATAAAGAAAAATCACCCATTAAGATTTTATGACATAAAGCGTACTTTGCCGCTCAAAGCCATCGAAGATGTACCGTTGGTCACCGATGCACATGGCCTAACTTTAATGGAGTCTGAAATCGCATTTTTATTATTTCAAGCTGAAGATTACGCCGAGATAAGTGAAATAATGACAATTGTTTATGGCAAAAATATCAGCAAAAGTACAATTGCTAAAAAAGTCAGAGTGTCAATGTACGAAAAATTCAAAGTGTATAATTTAAAAGCACTAAAAAACGTTCTCCATAAAAATAAGTACCATATTAATATTCCACCAAGCATGGTTAGTGGATCAATTATCATACTAGATCACATATAAGCTCAAAATTAAAAACCAAAATACTGTAAGTAAATTTTTATGCTACTAAACGCAATCACATACACCATCAATCTGTAACAATGTAATCCGTAGCTCTATATAATCTCAGACTAGAATTACTAACTCAACCGAAAAGATATATATTCAGAGAATTCAACCATATAATTTATGATCTCGCCAGCAACAAATTAATAGTAAAACACCACCACAAACACCATATTAGCAACAATTTCACAACAGATATACCACAGTACATGTTATAATCACGTCATAACAACATTCAACACACACTCTTCATGACAATAAGTTGCAAATAGTCACCTTAATAATACTTAAAACTATCAAACAAGTAAAAACTGATCATCGATCATTGTTCTATAAGGTCTGAGCTATAAAAGAAATAATAATTTGGCAATCTTATGGATGAAATTTTAAAAGGTACGATTACGAATGAAATCAATTGTCAAATGCATTCTCACGCTTTGTAGCACTATGACTGTATTATCAGGCTGCAACAGCAATAATACCGGTAACTCACAACAATATTTAACTGTAGCTAATAGCAAAATTACAGCAACACATGAATTACAAACAATTACTAATCCAAGCACAGATAACCTAACCGATGTTGCTAAAGGCAATGGCACTTATGTTGTGGTGGGAGAACATGGCACAATTCTCACCTCTAAAGATGGTTATAAATGGGAATCACAAAAAGGTATCACCAGTATTAACCTAAATGCAATTGACTATAATCCAACTAAAAAACTATTTTATGCAATCGGTGATGCTGGAGTTATACTCTCATCTCCAGATGGATTAATTTGGGATCAATATCAAACCTTAACTCCACCAGCAAACCTAAAATCAATTATGAATGTTAAAGGTGATGAAATTATTAGTGCTGAGTCTGAAATATTATTTGAAATAGCTCTCGCATCTAAACGTGGTCTAATTACAGCCAGAAGTACAAATGGTAATGTTACCAGCCTAGCTTATAACGGTATCGATGCTATGGTTGCTGGTACTGATAATGGTAATTTTTATCTAAAAGCATATAGTGCATTTGCAAGTGCAAATTGGACACAAATTACCACCTTAGCAGATACTGTAATTGCTGACATTAAATATGATGCAGGAGATAGCCAATTTGTTGCTGCAACTTTAGCTGGAGAAGTTGTTTCAAGCGCATTAGGTAAAATATGGTCAAATCCAATTAAAGTTGACAACAAGCAATTAGGTTTAAAATTAAACTCAATTGCAATGAAGCCTTCAGGTGGAATTTATGATGATTTCTTTGTAGTTGGTAGCAACTCAGCACAACAAACATTAGCTAAATCGAGCCAAGATTTCAACCAATGGGATGATGAAAATCTACCCACGACAAACCAATTAACTAAGGTCAAATGTTTTGACGCATCAGACTGCGTTATAGTTGGCAACCAAAATACGATTATCTATGGTAAATTAGACACTAGCTCGTCACGTATGATTTGGAAAAATACTAATGACACAGTTGCACCTACCGTCTCAATCATATCACCCAGCAATAATGCTAAAGATGAAAATATTGATACTACAATTGAAATTAAATTTAGTAAACCAATATTTAATCTTAATACATCTAACGTAATTTTACATCTAGGTGATGCAACTGGGCCAGCCGTGGCACTCAATACGATAATCGCAGAAAGCAATAATTCCTATAAACTCAAACCAGCCAATGAGTTACAACTTAACACCAAATATTATCTAACTTTTGGCGATGACATCAAAGATGCAGCTGGCAATTTATTAGTAAAAGCTCAATTTTCATTTACAACTGTAAATATCTCGAACACGTGGGGGATTGCGTTTAGTGGAAATTACGCATACATCACTCGAGTAAACTCAACCGGAGGATATTTACAATGTGCTGTAACTATAAATGGATTAAATTCAAAAAGTTGTTTCTTTGTGAAAGTGCCAACATTATCAGCAAATAACGGCTTTAGAGCCTCTAATATTACTATTCACGGAAACTACGCCTACATGACCAATATTTATCGCAATAGTTATTATCGTTGTAACATTGCTGATAATGGATTAATCAACCCTAATAGCTGTGTTGAAGAAATTCCAAGTGGCTCAGGCGCGCTTACTATATCATATAGTGTAACAATTAATAATAATTATGCATATTTTTCTAATTATCAAACCGAAAATGCGTTTGAAAGGGGTAATTACTATACACGTTGCACAGTAAAAAATGAAATAATTGAAAGTTCAAGTTGTACTAATATTGCAGCACCAGCTGGTACATATGTCCAAGGTTATGGTATTGCAATTAATAATAATTACGCTATATTTGACGGACGACTACAATGCAAATTAAGCGATTCTGGGTTATCTAATTGCAACTATCTAAAAGCACCAAGCGGTATCTATGGCTCTATATATAGTGCCTACAATGGTAATTATGTATATATCATTTATTACGCAGAACAGTCTAGTGGTTATGGTCAATGCAGTTTAAATTCGGATGGTAGTATTAATCCAGCTAGCTGTAGTGCTTATGTGCCTTTAGTAAATGAAAGCAGTAACCCTTCAGGTATAAGAACCGTAAATTTTAACGCTGGTTATGCTTATTTTATTACTTATGATGCTCGCTATACTCAATGTAAAGTTGATTCTAACGGTATAAATTCTGCATCATGCAAAACCTCCAATATTGGCGTTTAAGTATTTTCAACATAAGAATTAAAGCACTCTACTTAGAGTGCTTTAATTTATTGCTTAAAATATGAAATTATTCACCAACACAATAAATTCAACATTTATCTGCCACATTGCCCAGAATTAGTTGAGTTTTGCTGCCATAATTTAAAACAACTACTCTCCATATCGAGTGTTAATGGTAATGCTAAATCTGACCTTCTACCGATGATCAAATTTTGCTGATTTTGCCATAATGTATCATTAAAATGAGTGGTAAAGTTCACCAAAAATGCATTTTCAGTATTTGAAGAAATCATTGGTGCATGATAACCATCTTCAGGAACCAAAGAATAAACTGCACTCTGTCCAACATCATGATGTGCTCCGTTAATATAATTTGCAACTAAGGTATGTGACTGGGCATATTTCGCAATATCATACCAAATAAACATCCCGCGATTGCTGCTATTGGGAACAATTCCCGCTGGGATATTTACCTTACCACCATAATCCTGTTGATTATACATCGCAGAAATAAGAATTAAATCCGCACGCCTCAAAGAGTAAATATCTGTTAATTCTGGGATTCGCGTCTCATCATTAAGCATCACGGCAACACGCCCTAAATCAGTATCAAACACGGGCAAATTATCCCCGGCCGTTGCCCAAGAACTCTCACTATCATTTAGATGCGACTTTCTATATACGCCAACCTGATGACCGGCATAGTCAAATAAAACCGCTGTTTCATAATATTTTCCGGCATAAAACTCTGGCATACTAAACAGTAAATAAGTTTTATATTGTTTAGCTAGATTTGCCGCAAGAATATAGCTTTTACCACCTAATTTCTCTGCGTACTTACCAATATTATCTTTAGTTACCACAACATTACCAACTAATGAATTAAATGGTAATACCACCAAATTAAAGACTTCTTCATTATTTCGAATCAATTTTTCTATTTTGGCGTAATTAGCATTAACATTATCATTATCAGGCTGATATTGAATTAACAATGCAGAAATTTGATGTGGATTATTATTTGCCACTGGATCAATTGGAGCACGATAATAATTATAGTCTTGATACAACTCTGGTCGACGATGAGTTAGCCAGAAATTCTTCTGCAAATTAGGTTTAGCTGTATCAATTGTGGCATAAATAGTATGAGGCTGCCCAGCATCAGTCCATGTTGAAACTGGTGCACTGTTTAATAACGTACCTGTATTGTCCCAAATTGAAGCACCACCAACAAAATGTGTAATTTCACCAGTCGCTGGATTAGTTTCATTACCAGTCCGATTACTCGCAACAACATTGACTCCAACCCAGCCAGCAATCGATGAAATATTTCCAATCGTAGAATGATTAGTATTACTACCCTTCTCGAATTTAGGCAAAATATCCGATGAGGTAATATACGCCAAAATATCTGCACCACGTAAATTAGGCAAAATTAACGATTGCAAATGCGTATCATCATAGCAAATCAAAAGTGCTATCTTACCAATTTCAGTATTAAAAACTGGATATCCAAGATTGCCACGTGATGACCATTTATTATCACTAGAATTTAACTGATTTTTACGATACTTACCAATGTAACCATTAGGTCCAATCAAAGCGGCAGAGTTGTAAACTATCCCAGTCTCAGGATCTAGCTCAATAATGCCAATTGCAACATAAGTGTGATACTTCTGTGTTACACTAGCCAATGCAGCAGTTGTTTTACCTGGAATTGTATCCAAATACGGTTCCAACTGTTTACGATCTTGATAAATATATCCAGTTGTCGCTGCTTCAGGTAATACAATTAACTTTGCATCATTTTTTGCTGCAATCGTAACTGCATCAACAATGCCATTAATGTTACTATTTAATTGCATAAATTTTGGATTAAACTCCACTGAAGCAACCTTTACTTCGGCGGCATTGGCACACGTAAAAACAAAGGACAGCACTATCAAAAATTTTCTCACCTATAGAACCCTTCTCAATAAATAAAATATAAACAAAACCTTAACCAACAACCACCCAAATACATACTTGAAGAATAGTTGTTACATGCTTAATTTTACAAGCCACTGATTTAACATTTAGCATCAATATTGAATATATCGTTACAATTTTGAATAATTAACAGTAAATGACAAGCTTGATCATGAAATTAGTACCTCTAATGATTAACTTATAATCAGCCACAATAGTAAAAACATCAAAAAAAACTAATAAAATCAAGAATTATTTAAATTTATAAATATATATTTATTATTTGCACCAATTGAACTGTCATAATGACTTAATATACATTCTATTAAGCACTAACTAGATGGAGTTAGCTTAAAATAGAGAGAAGATATATTAGCTGCAAATAAAATTGTGTAAATTAACATAATATTCTTGTTCCAATCATTAACCTAAGTTAAGCTTGGTAAAAATATTCAACAAATGATTCAGGTTGGTAACAAAGCTTTTATGTCATTAAAATATACGCTATAATTCACCCATAAATAAACCTGCTTATCCATGAAAGAAACCTATGAATTTTAGCGAAGCATCGTACAAAAAGATTTTAATCTTTATTTTATTAATCTTACTTTTTATTACCCAGGCCTCGACGGATATTTACGTTTCTGGTTTGCCAAGTATGGCGCATGAATTTCATGTGACTCCATCGCAAATGAATCACACCATTACTTTTTATGTTTATTCCCAAGCATTCTTATTTTTAATCGTCGGACCAATCAGTGACCTTTTTGGTAGAAAACGTATTATTATAATAACGCTACTTTGCTCTTTAATTGCTACTTTTATTATTTCAGAAAGCTCAGACCTTAATACAATTTTGATTTTCCGCGTTGTTCAGGCAATGGGGAGCGCAGGGGTATACATTATTTCAAGACTAATCATTAAAGAAGTCTACAACAAGGATGAATTATTATCCGTAACTGGCTTATTTTTACTTGGGTTGGTACTATCTCCTGCTTTAGCTCCAGTAATTGGTGCCATTATTATTAAACACTCTGATTGGCGCTGGACATTTAGACTACTGGGCATACTATTGGGTATTTTTTGGATATCTGCGATCATCATTCTGAAAGAAAGCAACCATAAGACTCATGAATACCGTAATAATTTTAACCTTGTAAGATTATGTATCAACTACCTAGAGGTGCTCAAAAGTTGGTTGTTTATTAGATATGTGCTGGTAGTTGGTGGGACATTCGCGGCATTTTACGCCTTTATTTCCATGTCAAGTTATATGTATATCAATGAATACCATATTTCTGAAATTTATTATTCATATCTTTTTACTCTCATCGCAATTGGCTACCTCATTGGTAATAAGATAATGATTTTCTATAGCAAGCGTAATGTTGGTTCATATTCTTTGGTAAAAACTGGAATAATTCTCGGAGGAATCGTAATTGCTCTAACAGTATTAAGTTTATTTTTACGCCATCAAATAGTGGCATTTATAATTGTCGTAACGTTCACTGGATGGTTGACTCGACTAGCAACGGCATTTATTAACCCACCGATTCAAGTTGAAGTTTTAACTTCATTTACCGACAAAGGCTCATTTGCTGTTGGATTATTAAGCTCATTACAATATGTGTTTGCGGCATTTGGCTCTTGGTTTGTTGGCACACTTAAATATGATCCAAGCATGAATATTATCATTTCTACCATAGTTTTCACTTTGCTCACAATCGTAAGTTTTGCAATGTTAAAAAGAAAAGAACTATAACCTTAACTGAATTAGATTAAGGTAACAAACAGATAAACATTAATGCTATACGATTTATTACGTAAATAAACAACCCATAAAATACCATATAACTGTAACCGTTTTTTGAAAACCCATCCTATGTTTGAACATATTGCCATTTTTATTTCATTAATTGAATGTAATAGCTTTAGCAAAGCTTCAGAAACCCTAAATCTATCACAAGCCACCATTAGCAGAAAAATGGCCGAACTTGAAAAATATATTGGAAAAATTTTAATTGCACGAGATACGCGTAATATGAAACTAACCGAAGACGGGGTACTACTTTATAATAAATTCAAAGATATTAGGAAAGATTTTGATAATTATCTACTTGAAATTAATTATACAAATAGAAAAACCAAAAGCCTAAAAACCATATTAAGAATTTGTTTACACGGCACTATCTCTGATGAATTAATTTGTCCATATCTAAAATACTATACTAAACAATTCCCCGACGTACAATTGGACATTATTTTTTATTCAGTTGATTTAATTAATGATATAAACTTTGATATTGGGATTTCTCATCGTGCATTGGAAAACCCTGAGTTTGTGGTTAAACCAATTCGCAATGACTCAATGAAGTTCTTCTGCTCCCCACAATACGTTACTCAATATGGCCTACCAAAAACTATTGACGAATTAAAACAACATACACTTTTAGGTGCTCTCGATAATTCTAATAACGAGCTTCAAGAGATTAAGCTTATAACCTTAATTAATAAGTATACTCATGAAGAAATTAGATATGATATAAGTAATTCTTTTATTCGAACCAACTCTGCCGCACACTCAAGAAAAATAGGTGTTTCATCTGATTATATCTTTGGTTGCTGGGAAAGTTTATGTGAAAATGATGTCAGACAAGGAAAGCTCATTGCAGTATTACCTGAATGGAATATTTCAAAAGATAACACGTTCTATTTGATCTACAAAAACGGATTAAATCACGAAGGCACCATGTTCTGCGAGTTCTTATACAAGTGTATGGAACAAAGCCTCTCAATGAGCTACGCCAAAGAAATTATTCATACCAAAAATTTTTAATTCTTAAGAATAATTTCTAAATTAGACATGATCGCAATAAAATTAAATAGCTTTTATTAAAACCATACCGGCTATATAACATTTGAATTCTATTGCGTCGTCTAACTTAATTAACAAATATCATATTGTGATCAATTTCTTTAGCATCAGCACACACTCTCACAAACTTAAATCATAAATAATAAACATGCTTTTACTTAGTTCACATTTAAACATATGATAAAATGTTACATGAATAATTTGTAGTATATCATTTAGGGGACAATTAATGTTTGAAACTTCATATCAGCACTACTTACTGGGATTAATTGCAGTGGCAAATAATATTTCTGCATTAGCTCCATTTATTGCATTAACTTCTGCCCTCGACAAAATAATCATTCGTCGCTTAGTCTTTGTTAGCAGTTTTAGCGTATTTATAATTATGCTAATCTCAATGTTATGTGGTACTATGCTATTGGAATTCTTTGGAATATCAATTAGTGCATTCCAAATAGCTGGAGGTATTCTTCTGTGTGGAACTGGAACTAGCATGCTTAATGCCAAAAGCTCCAATGATGTTAGTGGTAAACAAATAAAAGACTCGAATATCGAGTACTCAAGATATGTCTCTGCAGCAATTGTTCCAATTGCTCTACCGTTAACTGCTGGTGCAGGAACAATTTCTACCATAACGCTTTTCACAGAAATGGCAAGAAAAAGCCATACCATGCCTGAGTTATTTGTGGCAATTCTGACCATTACAATTATTGTTTTTGTCTGCTTTTATTTTGCCAATAATTTAGTTAAAGTGTTAGGTGATATTGGCATGAGCGTATTAATTAAAGTTATGGGTTTATTTACTCTTGCAATTGGCGTTCAGTTTATCATTACTGGAGTTTCAACTGTTTATAAAGGTCTAATTGCCTAATAAAAACCAGCTACAAATCATAAGCCCCCAAATTAATTTGGGGGTATTGTTTAACATTCTCAAAATAAAATTTTACAGATGATGAATTGCATCATGAGTATCAATGTTATGTAAATGCTCCGCTGCTAGTGGTGGAGTGTTTGATTGACAAAGTGATTTATATTTTTTACCACCAGTGCGCTCTAAAAACTCGCTTTTGGCTGCAGCTAGAAATTCAGCATCCGTTATCAAATCCAATCCAATTAATGCCAATACTTCAGCTGCACGCATCATTCCTTTTTGTCCAATACTCATTCCATTACACGCAGTTGCTGCCCAAGTATGTGGTGCAAAACCTGATGGCCAGCAAGCAACAGCAAGACCCATCGTTGGTGTGATATAACTGATATCCCCAACATCAGACGCGCCTCCTACTGAAATTCCTTTAGGGTCAGGTGTAATCACACTTGACATCCCAACTTCATCATAACCTTCGGATTTTTGCATTTGTTTAGCAAATGTTTGCTCCTCATCTGTCCATTTTGGCGCACCCAGTTGATTTAAATATTGCATAATTCGATCCGACATTGCTTGATTCGGTAGAATATCGTAAGTTCCAGCTAAGTCAGTTACCTTCTCAGTAGTTTGCGTGATTAATGCTGCACCTTTAGCAATGTCATTAATCCAATTCACTTGTTGCATAACATTGTCTGCATTTGTACCACGATACCCGAGATTTATTCTAGCATAGTCAGAAACTATATTTGAAGCCGTCCCAGCCTTTTCAATCAGGTAATGAACGCGCGCTTCTGGTATCAAATGCTCACGCATAGCATTTATTCCATGTACAAATATTTCTGCAGCATGAGAGGCACTACGCCCCATCCATGGAGCAAGACCAGCATGACTGGTTTTACCAAAAAACTCAATACGTAAAGAGCTTACCGCAGGCGTTTTTACATTAAATGGCGTGGTTTTATTTAATGGGTGCCAATGTAAACAAGCATCAAGATCATCAAATACTCCAGCTTTTGCCATAAAGTTTTTACCAGTTATTAATTCTTCAGCAGGACAACCAAAAACTTTTAATGTGGCATGAATGTTATTTGCTTTAAGATAGTTTTTTAAAGCCACTGCAGCACAAATTGCCCCAGCACCAATTAAATTATGTCCGCAGCCATGACCATTTGGATTACCATCTTCTCTTGGTGTCTTTGTAGTGACTTTCTCATTACCAAGACCAGGAAGTGCATCAAACTCTACTGTAATCCCAATCACCGGCTTACCGCTGCCCCAAGTTGCAACCCAGGCAAAATCAAGTCCGCCGATACCATGATCGCTAATAACAAAATCATTCTCAGCCAAATAATCAGCAGTGAGCTTTGAACTTTTCTCCTCTTCAAGACTTAGCTCACTTAAATCCCACATTTTGTGTGCTAATCCCCAAACTTCATTTTCCAATAAACTAACCTCATTTAATAAACCCACATTAATCATTTTATAATCTCCTATGAATAAAAAAGCACTATTTTAGAATTACAATATCACCAATAACTACAAATTTTATACTATCTTTCATCTCGCTAATATAAATAACTAACATATATTTGTGTTATATAACTATTACCATTAGTATTAATAGCTGGAACCTGCTGATACGCATAAACACCAAATAAAGTCAGCCCCTTGATCTGGGAAATATTATATGTCGCCGTAAAGTCATACTCCTGAGTTCCATTCCATTCAGCAATTGAAGTATTGAATATAGTATATGCGGTAGAAAATGAAAGACTCCCATTAAGAAAAGTAAAACTTGGATTTAATTTGTATGCAGATCCAGCAGTGCCGAGATCAGCTAATCCAGACATATATGGGGTAGAATAAAGTGGATCTGTAGCAAAACCATAGGTGTATGGCGTAACGATTGCCCCATTACCATAAGCAGAATTTGTCCCCCAGACGTTATTATATGCAAGGTTCAATCCGAACCAATCATAATTTACACCACCTAGCAACCCAACAAAATTACTCGAAATTTGTCCTAAATTATCATTAGTTAGTGCATTACTATTATTGTTTAATTGATTATCCGTGCCAGCTTGTGCGGCAAGATTAAAAGATAATGCTTTGCTTGGTTGAAATTTAATACTATTATCGGCATATAGCAAGGTTCCGTAATTATTAAACTGGTAACCCCAGAGGCGTAGATTGTATTGGTTGTCCCATCCGGTATAATCTGCACCTAATGCTGCAGTCCCCGAGGAAGTAACTGATGGATTGTTATTAACAATTGTACCACCCAAATAATCATATCCCTTGTTATAAAAGGTATATGATGTGAACCCAGTTTCGCTCACAATCTGTGCAGCATTAAATGTTAATGCTGTAAGTAGCCAACCACCACCTGGGTAAACATTAACTAAAATACCTTGATAATTTGTTCCTGGTGACATTACGTTTGGGTAATAGTTTTCTGATAACCACGGGCTATTATTAATCCCAATATAACCAGCATCAATTTGAAAAATATTACTATATTGATATTCTAGATATGCTTCTGCTAATGTAACTTGTTGATTAGACGGTAGAAAAGGAGAGGAGTTGGTATTATAACCGTTCATTTGATTCACAAAATACGGATTCATGGCAGTAAATAGTCCACCTAAGGAAAATCCAGCAACACTACCAGTTTGTCCAAATAAATTTGCACCATAAGCATAATTAGGATAACCTGCACCAGCTCCAGTGTATTGTGCTGAAGCGCCAACTTGGACATTCCATGTTCCGTCGTAAAATAACCTCTCAGCAATGTTTTGATTCGCCATTTGGCTTTCATTTAACGCCTTGATTCCTCCGCCACTTACTAATGTAGCATATGGATTTTGTATGTAATTATTCGGAACAATATATTTAGCATTAGTATTTATAATCGCCGATTCATTTCCATCAGCAAATACTGAAAAACTTGTACAAACTAATATCGAATAGAACAATTTTCTCACTCAATAGTTTCCTTTTTTTTACATCATTTACAAATAACAGATAAAAACATCAAATTATTTTGAAGAGTATTTAAATTGAATTGTGTATAATTTAAACTGCTTCCGGTTAGGATATAATACGTATCATGATTCAGATCACATAATTTTATATAATTATTCCAAATGATTCAATACAAGGTAAATTTTGGTGTATTTGCTATGGCTCCAACTGTACCAGAATAATCAAATACCGCTATATAGAATGGAAACTTTATTCCAAAAAGATTGATTCACGCCAAATTAATTGCCAAAGAATTGATATAAAATCTATTAACCAAGACCACTACCATCAATAATATTTGATGTAATACTTCTAGTGCCAACTACATTCATACCACAAGTTTATTTGGCGTAGTAGCGAAAACTTGATAGATCGGGCAGTAATTATATATTAAATCAAGTTATTTCAACAACTACGTTTTTACTTAGTATTAATAAATTATAACCATAATATATCTGATAATGAAAAAGCCGCAACTAATATCTAATTGCGGCTTTAAAATCATCAAGATTTATTTTTTCTTATCGACAGCTACATGGTTATTTACATACCATTGTTGTGCCATTGACAACACGTTATTTACTAACCAATACACTACCAGACCAGCTGGAAAGAAGAAGAACATCACGCTAAATGCCAGTGGCATAATACGCATCATCTTCGCCTGCACAGGATCAGCAGCTGGCGGATTTAAGAATGTTTGTAAGAACATCGTAACTGCCAACACCGCAGGTAAAATATAATACGGATCTGGACGACTTAAATCATTAATCCATAAGAAGTGGGCTTGACGTAACTCAACTGACCCCAATAATGCCCAATATAAACCAATAAATACTGGAATTTGTAACAACATTGGTAAACAACCACCAACCGGATTAACTTTTTCCTCACGATACATTGCCATAGTTGCTTGTTGCAATTTAGCTTTATCGTCACCATATTGTTCTTTAAGCTTAGTCATTTTTGGTGTTAAAGCTTTCATCCGTGCCATTGATTTATAACTTGCACGCGTTAATGGATACAATACCACTTTCAACGATAAAGTTAATAATACAATTGACCAGCCCCAATTTTTAACAAACTCAAAAATATGCACTAATAACCAGAATAATGGCGTCGCGAAAATATATACCCAGCCGTAATCCTTGGTGCGCTCAAGTTCAGGAGCAGCAGCTAACAACGAATGATACTCTTGCGGACCAACATACATTGGTACATCAATTGAATAATTCGAATGCGCTTGAATGCTTGGTAAATCGGTCATAACACCAGCTGAAGCTAAATTGCCATCAACATTTTTAAAGTTAAAGCGACATTGCACACCATTAGAACAAATTGCTTGACGATCATAAGGATTTAATAACCACAACCCAGTGAAATAATGTTCAGCAAACCCAACCCAACCATTTGAAGTATTTTGCGGATAATCAACATCATTTTTAGCTAATGCATCAAATTTAATTGTATTAAATTTAGCCGTATCATTATAATAAACTGGACCAGTAAACGTGTGAACGAATTTCGTTTCACCAGCTGGAGCTTGTTCATCACGTAAGAATCTCCAATAAGCGGTTACATTATTTAATGGAGCAACGCTATTATTGATAATTTGATAACTTACATCAACTACGTAGCTATCACGTTTAAAGGTAAACGTTTTAACCACAACAACCGCACCACTTTCAGTTGTAGCAGTCAAGTTAACCGCTAGAGTTTTTTGATCTGGACTTAAAGTATAGCTAGTATTTTCAGCTTTAAATATAGTTTTATGATTCGGTAATTGTATATTTGAATCCGGGCTAATCAAACCAGTTTGCGCAACAAACACACGATTATTTTGATTTAATAACAATTGATATGGTTTGCTAGTATCTTCATAATCAGTATATTTCAACAAATCAATGCTACGAATATCACCACCAACTGTGCTGATTTGCGCATGCATTAAATCAGTAGTTACATTAATAACTTTATCAGATGCAAATGCACCACCGTTATCAGCAACTGTATTAGTTGATGAGTTGGCAGTAGCACCATTTGATGTGGTTGAACTAGTTTGCGCACTATTAGTTTGTGTTGGTGCTGGGGCAAAATATTTTTCCCAAGCAAACATTAAACCAAGCGATAACGCAATAAATAGTATTAAACGACGGATGTCCATACTTTTCCTCAAAAAATTTACGGTACTGGGTCGTGCCCACTACCACCCCATGGATGACAGCGCAAAAGGCGCTTAGTAGTTAAAAAAAATCCCTTGATTATACCATACTTGCTAAACGCATCAATTGCATAATGCGAACAGGTCGGTGTAAAGCGGCAGGTCGCTGGCAACCATGAACTAAGTCCTAGTTGATAGCAACGGATGAGTAGAATTGGGATTTTGCGTAGCATTAAGTTCCTTGAATTTGACACACAATTGATCAAGCTCAGCAATAACCTGATCCAAAGCACGTTGATCAAAATGACGCTGAGCTCGCACAATTAAATCAATTGGTAACCAATTCGCCTGATTCATACGAAAATACTCACGAATCGTTCGCTTAATATAATTACGCTGATTGGCACGCTTATGGACTTTTTTACTGACCATAAAACCAAGTCGTGACAATTCTAGACCATTCGGTTTATAGTGCAGCTTAAAATATTTGCCCATGCGCACTTTACGAAATACAAAAACGGATGAAAATTCATCCGCTTTATGCAATCTATGTGCTTGTGTAAACTTAGTCATATAATTACGTTTAGTAATTAAACAGCAAGTTTCTTACGGCCTTTAGCACGACGTGCTCTAATAATGTTACGACCTGATTTAGTACTCATGCGTACTAAAAATCCGTGTGTACGTTTACGCTTAGTAACCGATGGTTGGAATGTGCGTTTCATTGTTAAAATCCTTTAGCAAAAATTAGTCCCGAATTATAGCATAACAGAGTCTAGCTTGCAAAAATATAGTAATTAATTTTAGAGAATTGTCATATACTTGAGCGTGCTAGGTGCTAATTACACATTTAGCGAATTCTCATCGCGTAAGCTAAAAATCCTGTAAAATTCAGACTATACTCATAAATATTCGTAAAAGGCAACCCATGGATTACATAACCGATTTTGATAAGCTACTTAAAAAGCTCATTTTTTTAGTAATTGCGGTCACTGCAATTGGATTGTTTTTCCCAGTTACCAGTACCTCATTTGGGCCGTGGTATGCTTCAATTGCCAAATATATTACTTTAAGTGGCAATTGGAGCGATTTAATGCTCAGCAACCAAGATTGGTTAGATAAACCACATTTTCCATTTTGGATGGCAGCGATTTCTTTCAAAATTTTTGGAATTAACTCCTTTGCCTATATGTTTCCTGGATTTTTATTTCACCTAATCGGTGCGCTCTATACTTATAAATTAGCTAAACATCTATATAAAAACGAAACCGTTGCCCTACTCTCTTGCTTAATTTACCTAAGCATTTTTCACTTGATGATGTCAGCCATTGATGTGCGAGCTGAAGCCTATTTGCTTGGACAAATTATGCCAGCAGTTTATTATTGGTTAAAATATGATGAGAAATTTTCACTAAAATATTTACTTCTAGGTGCTTTTTTCACTGGTCTTGGTTTAATGACTAAAGGTATTTTTGTAATTATTACCATAGTTAGTGGTTTATTTTGTATTTGGGTCTATAGTAAACGTTTAATTAACGTAATTCACCCCAAATGGATTTTTGCTCTGGCGTTATCGTTTGCCTTTGCTATACCTGAATTTGTCGCATTATATTTACAATTTGATCTCCATCCTGAGAAAATAGTTTTTGCTCACACCCATGTTTCAGGGTTACGTTGGTTCTTTATTGATAGCCAATTTGGACGCTTCTTTGGTACTGGTTACATCATGAGTACCGCGCCAATGCCATTTCATGAATTATTTTTCGTGCATACTTTCCTATGGTCATTTTTACCTTGGTCATTGGTCTATCCTGTTGCGCTTTATTATAGTATCCGTTATTTCAAACGTGAAAGTTCAGAAAACAAATTTGCTACCGTATTTTTATTAGGCAATTTCTGGATAAGTTTTATCATGTTTAGTGTTACTACATTTCAGGTTGATCACTATACGAATATCATTTTTCCATTCGCAGCGATTTTATCAGCTAAATTTATGTGTGATTATGCCAAATCCAACCATAAAATTTTTATCATTAAACAAGGTTTGGCAATTTTGATGCTAGCATTACTGGGTGTAATTATTGGAATAGTTTTCCATGGTTGGATTTTAGCAATCTTGGTCATAATAGAAATTATTGCCGTTTTGTTGATTGTGAAATATTGGGGTCAAATTCCATTTATTAAAGCAATTTTATTACCTGTGGTGGCAATTTGTATAGTGCATATTTGCTATTCAATTATCAATGGTTACATTTATCATAAATATGACACAGGATATTTGGCAGCACAAATCACTAATCAACACCCTGAAACAGCGGTGGTGGATTATGATTTTAATAATCGCGCCTTAGAGTTTTATATCCATAATAAATACTACCGTGCAGATAATCAAGCCGAAATTCCACAACTAAAGAATTTCTATTTAGTTACCCAAGATAAAAACTGGCTGGCAATTGCAGAAAGTTTTCCAACTGCCAAATTAATTGGTCAAGTTAAAGGCAACTTACCTGAAAAAGTTCTCCCACATATAATCAATCAAACTGAACTTGAGAATAATTTGGATACTTATAACATTATGTTGATTCAACGCTAAATCATGAGTAATTTAATCGAAAGAATTGCCGTCGCACCGATGTTAGATTGGAGCGATCGTCATTATCGCTATTTTATGCGCCAAATTAGCCAACATAGCACGCTATATACAGAAATGGTTGTTGCCGATGCAATAATTCATGGTAATCGTGAACGACTGTTAGCATTTGATCCAAGTGAACAGCCACTGGTGCTACAACTAGGCGGTTCGGAGCCAGCCAAATTAGCTCAGGTCAGCAAAATTGCCTATGATTACGGCTATCGTGAAATCAACCTAAATTGTGGTTGCCCATCTGAACGGGTGCAATCTGGTAGTTTTGGCGCCTGTTTAATGCGTGAACCTGATTTAGTTGCTGACTGTATCAAAGCCATGCAAGATGCAGTTGCAATTCCAATTACTGTTAAGCATCGTATTGGCTTAGATTATGATTATAATTATGATTATCTATGTGAGTTTGTTAAGAAAATTAGTGCCGCAGCAAGCACCAAAATTATTGTCCATGCGCGAACCGCTGTGCTAAAAGGCCTCAGTCCTAAAGATAATCGCCAGATTCCACCGCTACGCTACGATATGGTTTATCAATTAAAGCAAGATTTCCCTAAGCTAAGTATCATGATTAATGGTGGAATTAAAACCACCGCTGAAATTGATCAACATCTGCAACACATAGATAGCGTAATGCTTGGGCGTGAAGCTTATTACAATCCATATTTATTTGCCGATTTTGATGCACGTTACTACCAAGATTCTCAAACGATTAAAACCCGTAAAAAAATTGCTGTAGCTATGCTGCCATATTTAGAACAATTATTAACTCAAGGCCACAAATTACATAACGCAACACGACATATGCTTGGACTTTATCATGGTTGTGCCAATGCTAAAATCTGGCGCCAACAGTTAACCACACAGTTAATTAAAAGCAATGATATCAATGATTATTTGAAATTAGTTGAATATATGCCAGAATAATCAATACTTCCTACTAACTCCATCAAACAGCTAACTAATTAGCTCACAAACAAAAACCTCCTGAATAAATCAGGAGGTTTCGCTTTACAGAGCAAGCAGCTATGCTTTAGTACGATACGGTAAGTAAATTGGATCCCACATATACTCATCAATCATATGAATAATGGCTGCTTCATCTAAACTCTCATACTCAGTAAGCCCTGCTGCCACAGCTTCTTTGGCAACAGCAATCGCAACTTGACGTGAAACACTACGTACTTCTTTAAGTGGCGGTAATAAATTCGCTAATGGATCATTTTTAGCTGGTGAAACTTCCGCTAAAGCTTTAGCAGCCACCAAGAACATCCGATCAGTTACACGCGAAGCATTTACTACACGCACACCCAAACCAACACCTGGAAAAATATAAGAATTATTTACTTGATCAATACGACGCAGCGCAGAACCAGTATCATATAAAGGGAATGCCGTTCCAGTTCCAACAATAGCCTGACCATTAGTCCAATCCAAAACATCATGTGGATTAGCTTCAGCTTTTTCTGTCGGGTTTGATAATGGGAATACGATTGGTCGTGGGCAATTAACTAACAAAGATTGAATAACATCTTTGGTGAAAATACCACCTTGAGCACAAACTCCAAGTAGCATAGTAGCTTTAGAATTTTGCACAGTTTCTAGCAACGTTATATTATTAACATCTTGCACTTGCCAATCAGAATAATTTGCCAAAGGTTTTACAAATGGTTTTTGGAAATCAAGGCTCGTTACTTTATCACTAATCAACCCAAAACGATCGAATAAGAAAATATTAGCGTAAGCTTCATCACGTGATAAACCTGCATCAACCATCGCATCTACAATCAAATTACTTACACCTACCCCAGCTGAACCAGCACCAACTACCGTAATTTTTTGTTGACCCAACGGAATTCCTGAAGCATTAATTGCAGATAATAATGCACCAACTACAATTGATGCCGTACCTTGAATATCGTCATTAAAAGTACATAACTGATCTTTATAACGATTCAATAATTTCAAGGCGTTATTTTGCGCAAAATCTTCCCATTGTAGTAGAACATTTGGAAAACGACGTTTCACTGCTTGTACGAATTTATCTACAAAATCATCATATTCTTGACCACGCACACGTTTATGGCGCCAGCCAAGATAAAGTGGATCATTTAACAATGTTTGATTATCAGTACCAGCATCTAATACAATTGGTAAAGTTTTACTTGGCGCAATACCAGCACAGCCAGTATAAAGCGATAATTTACCGATTGGAATCCCCATTCCACCAGCACCTTGATCACCAAGACCAAGAATCCGTTCACCATCTGACACTACAATTACTTCAGTATCATCAAAGTGAATGTGTTCCAAAATTTCATCAATATAATCACGATTTGGATAGCTAATAAATACACCGCGCGCACGACGATAAATTTGCCCAAATTTTTGACAAGCAGCACCCACAGTCGGAGTGTATACTAAAGGCATAATTTGTTCGGTATATTTGTCTAACATTGCATAGAATAATGTTTCATTGCGATCTTGCAAATTACGCAAGAAAATATGTCGCTCCAAATCATTCGGACTATCCAAAACAATTTGATAATTCTTATCCACAATTTCATCTAAAGGTAAATACCCTGGTGGCACAATTCCACGCAAACGAAATGCAGCACGCTCCTCGGCTGTGAACGAACGACCTTTGTTAAGAATTGGATTATTAATCAAATCATACCCATTTACATCAACTTGGATATATTTTTCGCCTGTTTCATCGCGCTTGATGTTCAATTTCATAAATAAACCCTTCTTATTAATTAAAAATTAACAACATATATAATTTTACACGCGGATTATAACAATTTTGACGGTTGTTTTGGCTCATTTCATTGCTGCATACGCTCACTAGATTAGCTACCCACCAATTGATCACAATACACATATTAAATACTGGGCTATTATTAGCTTGAGATTTATCTATAAAAATAACTCCATGAATATAGGTTCTATGGTGTCACGCTATCGTTATGACAATTAGAAATAGTAATGCTATGAGAAATAAGCGATTAAATCATGAAATTGGGGCACATAAAACTCATTGCTGTTATAATAATTACCGAAAATTAGGTGCTATAACCTACCACGATACCTCAAATAGGCCATCATAATTATGATCAAAATCAAACGCTTTATATTCATTGGATTAACCCTAATCGCTGCAAATATAATTTCAGCATGCAGCCAAGGTAGCAGTAGTAATAGTCAAAGTGTCAATTATGGTCTTGTCACAGTGGCAAATCCTAATAACGAAAGTGATCCATTAACTGGATTTGGTGGAGTTGACTACATTTATCAAATTGGTAAATACGATGTAACTATTGGACAATACACCGCATTTCTCAATGCTATAGCCAAAGTTGATACCTACGGTCTGTACAATCCCCAAATGGGAACTGACCTAAACTCGGCGGGAATTAGTCGGAGTATCGTCTCAGGTAATTATGTATATACTGTAATGTATAATGGAGGCGATAGTACCAATCGACCAATTACTTATGTTACATGGTTAGATGCGGCGAGATTTGCTAATTGGATGGCAAATGGTCAGCCTAGTGGTACACAAAACAGCAGCACGACTGAAAATGGTGCCTACAATCTAAATGGTGCGATGAGTGGCAATGCTGTAACTAAAAATTTAATTAATCCTAACACCGGTCAAATACCTAGTTATACAATCCCAACTTACAATGAATGGTACAAGGCAGCGTACTACAGCCCACAATTGAACTCAGGAAAAGGTGGCTATTATATGTATGCAACAGAAAGTAATACCGCACCAGGTAACGTAATTGGTGATCTTCCGAATAATGCAAATAATTTTCCTGGCAGCACATTCTCTGTTACTCAATCAGCGACTTATTTATACGCAACTCAGAATTATTTGACTGATGTTGGTGCGTTCACTGCCAGCGCAAGTTACTATGGAACTTTTGATCAAAATGGTAATGTTTATCAATGGAATGATTTAGATGGTAGCCCGACTCCATACCGTGGTTTAGCAGGTGGTTATTGGTTTGCAGGAGCAAATGCAATGCAAGCGACTATTTATAGCACCAATTCAATTACTGGAACTGACAATGGTACCGGATTTCGCTTAGCAGCACCATCAGCACAATAACCATTTAAATTGTTTTGGAAAAACCATGAGAAAACTTGATTTAATAAAAAACAACTCAAAACAAATTGCTTTAAAAACGATTTTCACAATTAGCTGCCTATTTGGCATGTACTCGGCAAATGCAGTTAATTATGCATTAGTCATAGTGGGAAACCCAAATAATAGCAATGACAGTACAGGATTTGGCGCAGTTAACCACGCTTATCAAATTGGTAAATATGAAGTAACTATCGCTCAATACACTGAGTTTCTTAATGCAGTAGCATCCCAATCAGATCCATATGCGCTATGGAATAATAGCATGATGACACCAAACATCCAAGGTATTAGTCGCAGCACAACTAATTCTGGTAAATATACCTACACCGTAATGAACGCCAGCAGTTCTGGCAATAGTAGTGCAAACATGCCAATCACAGGTGTATCTTGGTTTAACGCAGCTAGATTCGCTAACTGGATGGCAAACGGACAACCTAGTGGAATAGAAAGTAACGGCACTACAGAAAATGGTGCCTACAATCTAAATGGTGCGAAAAGTGGTGCCGCCCCTGCCAAAAATACTATAAATCCAAACACCAATGCAGCTCCAAGCTATTATATTCCATCCGAAAATGAGTGGTATAAAGCCGCATACTATAACCCAGCCTTAAATAACAGTTCAGGTGGATACTACGTTTATGCGACGCAAAGTAACACTACGCCTGGTAACTTGGTCGGGAACGGCAGTAATTTGGTAAATTATTTATCAGATTCTGGGAATGGCTATTGTGTATCACAATCACAGCTTTTTGATCCAACGCAAACCTACCTAACTAATGTTGGCACATTTGCAGGTAGTCAAAGTGCTTATGGAACATTTGATCAAAATGGAAGCGTTTGGGAGTGGCATGACATGAGTGAAACTCGTTCATTATCACGTGGCTTACGTGGTGGTGCATGGACCTCAACACCACCCTATCTCCAATCATCATACCGTTTAATCACGATTCCTAGCACAATTAGCATCAATGTTGGATTTCGCCTAGCAAGTACATACCCATAAATAAAAATACCTACAAATGTAGGTATTTTTATTTAATATTAAATGGTATAAATAGCTTTAAATTATATGTCTAATAACGATCAGTAAAACGCTTTGACTTTAGACTTCCAGCACCACCAAAATTAGATAATGACGCACTTCTATTCTTACGAACCTTAACAATCAGGCTAATGGTCCAAGAAAGAACAATTATTCCTATAATAATAACACTAATTAAATCCCAACGATGTGCATGTAAAAGCATTTCTTGTATTTTCCTGTAATTTATTTAACACCAACAAATATAAAACAAGCCGTTTCAAGCTATATAAAATTTTAATTAGCTATCGACAGAGATATTTTATCATTAAACTCTATCATTTTGACATCTGATTTAAATAAATATATACAAAAACAAAAAATATTTTATCCTCTATCACAATTCATGGTTAACAAGAAACATCTCACGATAGTAAAATCACAAGACAACAAATTAGCCTCCCATTAATTATTAGGCTTTGCCGCAAAAAACACCTAAGGAAATAAAATCAAGTAAAACAAAGGCTAACCCAACTAAATCACATAATTAGATATGTTATAAATTGGTAATACATCGCAATAAAAAATCTAACAGTAACTTATAATTTATGATTAAAATTAATATATTAATTTATGGATCATATCGCTAATTAATTTGTAGCATAAAATCAATTAAAGCCAATTTTAAACAAAAGTTGTTTATTATTAGGCATCAAATAAATTAAACCCATTAGGAAATTTACTACTGTGCCACACAATACAACGGACTCAAGGTATTACATAAGGTTGAGTTTGGAGTCCACCAAAGCGAAGTGCTATTATTACTCGCACCAATGGTGCCGCCAGCAGAACGATCAGCAGATGTCCAAGTTGAACAATTAGCACTGGCCCCAGTCCAAGGTGTGGCAGCACTTGAAGTTATTGCATAGGTTAAACCATTTGCTCCGACCAAATTACCGCCAGTTGCTGTTGCAATTAGAGTTAGACCATCCGTACGATAGTATGCACTACCAGATACCGTCGAATTATTACCATTTAATAACGCTTTGTAAGTCTTACCAGTACCAGCAGCACCATTTTTAGGTTTATTAGAAGCACCATTACATTTAGTATCGGCACCTGCAAGTCCACCCAAATTACCAGTCCACTTAGTAATGGTTACAAAAATTACTTTGTTTGAAAATACTGTAAATGATTCTGGTGTGGCACTTAATCCACCAGCTGCTGTTACATTTAACAAATAACCAGTCCCAACTGGGGTAGAACTCGTAGTTGTGATCAAACTAGTACAGCTTGCCAAATTACTCACAATTGAACCGCAAGTGGCAGGAGTTGCACTACTAAGCCCTGTTGCACTGGTTCCATTAGCTTTCGTCGCACTGGTGGTAGTGGTTGGGACCGTAGCTTGATATAAATTACTCCAATTAATAGTTGCAATGTCTGACTCACCCTGAGCAATATTATTAATTGACTCAATTGCTAAAGCTGGCATTACCACATCAATCGTAGTTGCCAAATTACTAGTTCCTGAAGCAGATACTTCACCACTAGTACCATAAGTATAATTATATGCAAAATTAGCTTGATTAAGACTAGATTGAAATGCAGTTGTAGTAGCACTACTTGGCAAAGTATAAATAATTGTACAGCTTCCATTATTTGCCGCCGCGCCATTAGTACATGAATTACTAAATAAACTATAACCTGGCACCGTAAATAGACTGCTAGAACTCTCAGGCAGACTAATTGTAGTTGTCGCAGTTACGCTGCTACTATTAGTAAAGGTTAATACTACCTGAATACTACTTGAGCTACCGCCTGTTGCAGTAGGGTTAGCCATACAAGTCGTAGTTATACCATCACCACTTGCGCAACCAGTGACTGTTGTATCCATTGTAATAATTGGTAAATTCGGTGCGACACTCCAAGCAACGCTCGTTGATTCAATCCCAGCTGGAGTTTGCCCTATTGCAGAATAATTCACCACATAATTAGCTACTCCACTTGATTCAAGGTAACTAGATACAGGGCCCAGCTTAATTTGTGCAGTACAGCTACTTTCAGCAGCTAGTGAAGAACTACAATTGCCATTATTAGCTGTCAAATAAGCTGGGTTATTTATTAAACCCAAGCTCGTAAGATCCGCAGTTGCAGCACCATTATTGCTAATTGTTAACTCTTGTGTCGCAGATTCAAGGTTATCACCACTAATCGACATCGCCGATAATGGCGACAACACAATGATTGCGCCATAGCTAGTCGAGCTATATGTTAATGGCACAACGCGACTATAGTTAACGATTCCGCTTGCTCCAGCATAACTCGCCTGAAACCCTAAATTTATTTGTTGATTTAAATCAGTTTGGCTATCATTAACCGCGACCGAGTAACTACATGAACCACCAACAGCCAACTCTCCACCAGTTACGCACTCATCAATGGGTACACCAGAAAGAATTTCTGCAGTTGCACTACCGCCTACTACCCGTGGACTTGGTATCACTATGTTGTTCAAGGTATAGCCCCCAAGATTGGTCACAGTAACTTGAGTTGTGGCACCGACAGTGGCAGAAAAAGACAGAGGATTATTTTCAATTGACATGCCAACTAAGGCAGCTCCAGCCCCATTAAACCAAGTTACATTACCCGAAATGCTATTATTCGAACCACCAGTATATTCTACCGTTATATTTCCGCTACCACCAGATTCAGTCACGTTAAACGTAATTGAGCATACTCCACCGGGAGTCAATGTTGTATTGCTACACCCAGATAAATTTGTAATGCCAGCATCAGCACTCACACTACCAACTTCTGCAACTTGATTACCTGCATTTTGAATAAGCATCGTTGCGCTAGTTCCAGTAGCACTGGCAGTATTAATTAATGGAACAAACCCACTAGTTAAAATTGCACCAGCCGCGCTTGGCTCAACAGAAATACTAACACTATCGCTGGAATTGTTACTCTGTAGCGATTTATTTACCTTCAAACTTTTCAAATCAGAATTATCAGAATTAAGCTTCTGCATATTTGGCTGTAACAAATTTGACTGAACGGTAGCAATGGCGCTGATTGATGATTGTAAAATTGGCGAGCTAATCTCCACGGCTTGGACAGAGTTCGCCGAGAGTGTTAAACCACTCAAATTCGGATTAAATTTTAATGATGGTTGGTTAATATTAAATTCAGTTACAGTATAATTTTGATTCATGCCACTTGCGTACAAATAAAGCGTGGCATAACCAATAGAATTACCATAACCATAAATCGTGGCACCAGATTTAAACTTAACTCCATTCTGATTAGCATTGGTATCAACGTCGGCATAATTGATTAATTGACTAAACGAATGCATTTGTTTTGCTACTTGATAATCAGCTTTAATTAACATCGAGCCTTGATTCTGTTGCATGGTTAAGTTTGGAGTAGTGATTTGAAGAGCGCAACCTTGAGCTGCAGCAATAGAAGAACATTGACTACCATCTAACAACCCAACATTGGCTGAATCATTGGTGTTTACTATACTATATTTAATATTACTAATTGTAGTTGAACTATTATTATGCACATAGATCAAAGTTGAACTTGGCTTATTAGAAAAAACAGGTATGACCCCAGCATTATCTATGGTAATTGCATTTTCTATAACCAAAGAAGATGGCGCACCACCTGAATTATTATTAATTGAATTACTACAAGCAACCAATGTTAACAACGCACAGAGACCTAAGATTCTGACAAATTGATTCTTTAACTGCAGAATTCCCATAATTTACACAGCACCCTTACAAATTTATATTTACATAACTCAATCACTTTAGCACCGAATATTATTACTAGCATATGAATTATGGTGACTACCACCTAAAACATCTACAAGGATAAATAAGTCGATCAAAATAATAATCTATAATTGGTAAACCTAGATCTTAGTTCATAACGCTAATATAAATACGTTAACCCGCAAACCTATAAATGATAGACAACTCTAATTTTAACAAATCCCCTTCAAATAAGCACTATCCAATATGGATATTCTCTTAATAAATACCTAAATTAAATAATTCCCTAATGGCAAAGTATTGGCTGGGATTTCAAAAGGAATTTGTTCAATTAAAAGCAGATTCACTAGCTGGCTAGTTGAGCTACACTTAAAAGTATGATACAAAGCTTGTAAAGAATTTTTAATTTGATTTTCAGAGACATGTTTATCAGTCATCTTACTTAAAGTAGTTGCAATTTCTTTACGATTATTTATCCCAATTAATAAACAAAACAAAATTTGCTTTTGTAGTGCTGATAAAGATAAATCCAATGAGTCTGAAGCAGGTTTTATAGAACCAAAAAACTCTTGAGTAATAATTTTACGATGTACATTTGGCATAACTCGTTCTGAATTAATTAAAATACCGACCACTGCATTAGTAGCGGGATTGACCAGTGCTCGTTTGCAAACTGAGTAATTATGAATTTCCTCATTTTTATTGTAAAAATAAAACGAATTCTGCATCTTCCGATCATTAAGTAATTGCAATTCATGTTGATAAATTTCATCCTGAACCAATTTATGAATATTAGCTGCCGCATAAAAAGTTTTACCCAGAATATCATGACTTAAATCAAACTCGAGCGACGCTTTTTCACTAAAAGCAATAAACTCACAGCGAATATTTTTAACAAACACCAACTCATTTGCAAAAAAACTCTTAGCATACCAAATGCTTTGTACCAAGAATTCTTCGTCGCTTAACTCAGATTGTGATTGGCCAATTTTAGCAATATATTCTGGAGCAATAATCATTGCAACTTTTCCCTAACAATCGATGAAATTAACAAACTTGTATAATTAATGAAACTACCATTAGAAATTTGCCAAAATTCAATCTAATCTTATCTGCGACGCTTTAAATCACGTGAATTACGTTGTGAACTCCGCAAATTATTTGGTACCTGATACTGATCACGATTATCTAATTGTACATAATCATCCTCAAAATTATCTTCTTGACGAGATCGAGGTCTACTACGGTGGTTTTGACGGTTATCATCATAGTCATAATCAGAATTAAAATCATTATATTGTGAATTACCTCTACGAGGTCTCCGTAGGGCATATGTTAAGCCAATTGCTCCAAGAGCAAGCACACCAAGCCCTAATAACCAATAACCTACACTGGAGCCACTATCATCAACCACTGTATTATTTGTCGTCGTGTTATTTGTGATATCTTCAGTTGGTGGTGAATCTGAACTCGTATTATACGATCCTCCACCAGAAGAACCGCCATTAACATAAGCGACACTAGGAGTAGAATTATGATTAAAGAAATAATTAAATAAGCTGGTTGCCGCAATACCACCAATTAATCCCTCTACTAACCCAGTGCCCCAACCACCTTCTGAATAGCCGTGATTCCAACCATTGTCCCAACCATTACCCATACCAATAGGGCCTTGATTCCATCCACGATACGGGGCATTTTGTGGACTATAGACTTCACGATTAATATTAACTGTGTCATTATTAAAACGTGGAGTATTAAACCGATCATTATTAACGCCGTTAATAGAATCAACATGGTGAGAAGTATTAAACCGATCATTATTGACGCCATTCACATGGTAATTGCGATCAACATTTTCGGAGTGTACAGCACCACCACGATAAACATCGACACTTTTATTTTCTGCAATCGAGTTAACACTATATAACAAGCCACTAAGTAATAATACCCCACAAATTTTGTTTTTATTCATAATTAATTTCCTTTCTTATTAAGTTCGCACCCACCTAATTTGCCGCAGCTAAGGATTGTAATTGAGCAATCGGCATGGCAGCACCAACTTGTGGAGCGGACTTAGTTACAATAGTCGCAACAGCTTGATTATAACTATATTGCACAGTATATGAGCCTGATTTAACCCGTTCTGATTTATATAATGTCGCACATTTTGTAGTGCTACCATGTTTAGCAATATAATCTGGCTGATTCGCACGCTGAATTTCACGTCCAGCCAATGCTCCAGTTGCGCCACCAACCACTGCACCGATCAAAGTTCCACCGCCACCTTGCTTAAATTGATTACCAATTATCCCACCGGCAACCGCACCCGTCGTACCACCAATAATTGCTCCATTAGTACCATTTTTTTCGTTAGCAACATATGTGGTAGTTGCTTCTTTGTGGCAACTATTATATGGCTTTTTAATTGTCTTATAATTTGGTGTCACCGCAGTGATTTGCGCCAAAGCTGGTGGCTTATTTACTGCCGCCAAATGGTACATACCAAATCCCACCGCAGCAGCTGTAATTAATAGCAACGGAATAATAACTACCCACTTAAGATTAGAACTCCGCCGAGGGATATATTCATCCTCAAAATAATCACGTTCTACTCGTCTACGTGCTCTTGTTTCTTGATAATCATCAATATAACTATCATCATACCTGCGATTATTACGCCCCCTTGATCTCATTTGAGGAGAATCATTTTCACTTTGCCGATAATTAGATTTCATTTTTCCCTCATATGAATTACTGATTAGTACTTGGAGCTGCAGTTTGATTACCCGCAATTGCTTGCTGTACTAACTGTTGCTGCTGCAAAGTGCTAACTTGATCCGCTTCCAAATCAGTTAATTTTACTTTACTTCCAATTGGCACTTGGTGCTGAGTGGTGATTTGAGTTAAAACACCATCGTTTAAATAACCAATTTGATAACCAACCGGTACTTGAATTTGCCGATATGCTGTTTCACAATGTGTGGTGGAACCATGATGCGCCACATAATCAGCTTGGTGACTACGCTGAATTAAATCACCACCAACACCACCAACCACTGCTCCAACACCTACGCCAACTAACGAATGTGAAATCAGGCCACCAACCACTGCACCACCGACACCTCCAATTACAGCACCTTCAGTACCGTTTTTATGATTTCGCGAATAGTTAGTTGTCGCAACCTGCTGACAATTTTGATACGGCTGTTGTGCCATTAATGTCGCTGGTTGAACACTTAGCACTTCGACTTTACCCGCATTCATTATCAACTGAATAATCCCAGCTGCTGCAGCAATTCCAGCAACTGCAATTAAACCAATAATCAATTTCTTTTTATGTTGCTGTAAAAATGTAGCTTCTGGCTGATACTCATCCTCTAAATTCCAACTCTCATCTTGATTTGTTTCACGTTCTTGAGACCAACGCTCATTCGGTGTATAGCTCTGCTGCTCGCGACGTAGATTGTTTTTAGACTGAAAGCGGCGTGGTATGTCACGATTAAATTGCTGCGATTTACTCTTAGTTTCTCTAGTATCCATTTTAATTCTATTACCTTTTTAATTACCCATTTAAATTGGATATATATTATACAATAAAATCGCTAACAAAACTTAATAATACGCCAAAACCATGCCGCAAAGTAGCAAATAAATCACTTTTATAAGCTTAAATGCAACATTTAGCGCACAGCAAGCAACTTACGCTAATTATTCAAGATGATAAATCGCAAACTCACCATAAATAAACTACAAATGCTACAATAATTACTTATACATTTACAATTACCAAATAATTTCAGAAAATCACAAATCATATATGAAAAATTATTATCGCATTCTTGGACTAAGTATTGACGCTGAATACGAAGAAATTAAAGCTGCTTATCGAATCTTAGCACAACGTTACCACCCAGATAAAGGTGGAGAAAATACCGAATTTTTGCTAATTAAAGAGGCCTATGATATTCTAGGTAATCCGCTTACCAAACGTAATTACGATAAAGACCTATTCCATGATTTAAAGCAACCAAGATCAATCGTTATTAGAAAAGATACACCACAATCAAATTACTTTGCCGTATCTATAGTCGTTTGTCTAACTCTTTTAGCACTAATATTTTCAGTATGGGCTTATCTAAAAACGCATCAAGCATCTTCAACAAACATAAAAAATACCTCAGTACAAATAGCTACATCAACTAATGATGCAATAATTACGCCAACTCCAATACCACGTAAGGCAACTAAACCACAAAAAAAACCGATAAAAACAGTTTCATCAGCACCAGCAGCTAAAGATCCATTTGCCAATTTAACTGGTGAACATTATGTCCTGAATTTAGGTAATTATTCAAGTAAATCTAGTGCTGATGGCTATCAGGCGACGCTAAAAACGCTAGGCTATACTAGCTTCATCCAAAGAATTGACCCTAACAGTGAGGGACTTGGTGGTTATAGCATTTTTATGGGACCATATAGCACTAATGATAAAGCTAATCAAATTCAGAATGAACTCGAATCGCATGACATTAATGCCACACTGGAGAAAATTAATTTCGGCAATTAAATCTAATTTTCATTAATATTTATAAGGAATTCACATGAATGATTTAGTCAGCACCAGTCTACTTGGCTGGATAAACGACGCTAATCTCAAAGCAATCTTCGGTGCGATTATTATTTTGTTATTAATTGGTTTAGTTGCACTTGGCGTCGATTACTTAATCCGTAAGACGGTTATCAATTTTCTAAACTTAAAATTACAGTACTCCAAATCACGCTTTGGTAAATTAATCAGTGATTACCATGTTTTAAACTCTAGCGCACTTCTCATGCCTGGACTGGTATTCGTCTTTGGTAGCTTTATGCTAGTTATTACAGGTAATGCACTCTCAGTAAAAATTGCAAAACTGGTTCTAATCAGCGCTAATTTGTTTAATTTATATATTTTAACCTTTTCAATCAATCGCTTTATTTTCGCACTCCATGATTACTACCAGTTAACCTCAAACCGAGATGATAAATCTAGTTGGCATAGTTATATCAAAATCGTCAGCTTTTTCACTTGGATCATCATGACGGTTTTAGCTGCGTCATATATTTTTGGTCAATCACCAACTACGATCATCACAGGGCTTGGAGCCTTGTCAGCAATTGTATTATTAATTTTTCGTGATACCATTTTAGGAATTGTAGCTAGTTTACAAGCCAATGCAACTTCGATGGTTCGCGTAGGAGATTGGATTACTATTCCAAAATATAATATTGAAGGTAATGTTGAGGAAATTTCAATTAATAGTGTACGCTTACGTAATTTTGATAATAGCGTAACCACCCTACCAACTTACACTCTAACCACTGAGGCAATTAAAAATTGGGAATATATGAGCTATTCAGAAGGACGTCGCTTTCGTCAAGAAATCTGTTTTGACCCACAAAGCATTCATTTTGCCAGCAATTCACTGTTTACTGGACTACGTAATCGTTATCCAGAATTTATGCACCAAATTGAAAGTGAGCATCAAAATTGGCAAGAGTTAAGCAACCTAAGTCTTTTTCGAATTTTCCTCTTAACGAATCTAAAAAACAATCCCAATATCAATCATGAATACTCCAATGCCGTACGCATTAACCCACTAAACAACAATGGCTTACCATTGGAAATTACTGGATTTACTTTTGAAACATCTAGTGCAGGCCACGAACACATTAAATCATTGTTCATTGAACATGCCTATGCCGCGCTTAATGACTTTGAATTAAAGCCTAGCCAATCAAACAATTAGATAACATCACAAGAACATTCACCACACATTAAGAGTTATTCCGTATATGAGGTTAACTTAAAAAATAAACCTCTGTTGTCGTATCAAACATTATGCATAGATCTAATTCTACACATGTTACACACAATAAATAGTGTGTAACATCAATAACAAATCTCTCACCCACGTATATACTTAAGACAAATATTTTACTAAAAAACTCAACTATAACAAATCAATAATACTTATATCTATAACAGGATATATTATCTCATAACTATAATAATAAAAATAATTTTACATGATACTATTTAATTAATAAACTGTTCAATAAATTCATTTTTAATTACATTGAGCTAGTTTAATTAATACGCCATGTAATTTTTTCTTACATATGCTAGTAATGTTTTATAACTACAATCTCGCACTGTAATTATAAATTAACTATCAAAAAACAATTTTTAAGAAGGCATAAATGAAAATTAAAAAAATAACTTCGTGCATCATATTAGCAACATCATCTCTATGGTTAACGGGATGTCATAGTGGTAGTGGCGGTACACCAAATTCCACACAAAGCAACTCTAGTAGCTTAACTAAAGAAAATGCTAGACAATCAACAAAATCTTTAAATGCAAGCATTGATGAAATAAACACATGGTGGGAAGTTGTCCAAGCAGAGAAAAAAGCTGACGCTTATCAGAAAGAAGTTAATGGTTCAGTATGGAAAACATTTATGGAAAAGGGAGACATTAATTTCTCTCTTATAGGCACAAAATTGGGAAAGGTTACGGGTAACCTCGCACTAAACCTCTTGGGACAAGTAGTTGGATTTAGCTCAATAGATGACGTATTCAATAAATTTATTATTGGAAAGCTATTTCCATCTGGTCCAAGTCAAGCAGAAATATTCTATCAAAATATTATGAATCAGCTCATGACTATGGATAAAAAACTTGATGCAATGAAAATTATTGGAGATGAAACACTTCAAACAATAGTAAGCAATCAGTTAAATCAAGGACAGAGAGATATAAAAAGTAGATATAATACAGTCGATAATGATAGAAGTGACTTAGTTACATACCTAAACAGTTTTACTATAGGCAATAGCAAACTAGGAACTCAATTCAATAAGGGAGAAATTGACTTTATTGAGTCTGCAGAAACACAAGGCAAATTCCACGTAAATGGAGAACTATTAAAACTCACCATGTTTATTTTTGCAGATGAACATAAAAGCTTTTCTAGTATAGCAGAACAAGTGTTTAATGAGAAAAGAATGACTGATTTAGATACTGTTGTTCAAGAGCTCTCAGCATTAGCGGATCATCAGCTTGTTGACAATGATAAAAAAGCTAGCTTGTCAAATGGATTTAGTAGTAATGGAGCAGACACATTACTTGTGCCGACGGTAATGAAATCAATTAGTGATTACATCGTTAATAAAAACCAACTCGCATTTCTTAGCCCAGCACCAAACGATAGGAAGCTAGATAAAGACCGTATCTTTATAAATGGTCAGACGAATATTTTCCATAAAGAATATAACAGGCTAAGCTCACATCTAGAATACGCAAAATTTCTTAACGGATTAAGCATACAGTTATTAACTAGATTAGTTGATGCACAAAGGTTTCAATATATTTCTATACTCTTCCGTTATTTAGGAGGAGATAAAAATATTTACATCCCAAATAAAATCAATATTGCTCTTGGAACTCAAGAAGCGAAAATATTAAAAGATGAATCAGATGCAAGGGAAATGTTAAAAACAGACCCAGATAAAGCTCAAGAAAAATTCAATGCTATAGCAGATGCAAGAAAAGAGTTATTCATAAACGCTATTGATTTATTAAATAGCTACTATGCTCAACGTGGTGCTAATGTTAATACCCTTATATCAACCCCTAATTCTAATTATGGTAAACTAGTTTTTGACGGTTATATTTCAAATGGTTCACTAAGACAGGCATTCTTACCAACTTGGGACTTTCTTCGCGGTCGAGGTAAATTTTCAGAATCTGGAAGTTTCCCAATTCATGCTATAAAATCAAATAGTGACGATGAGCGCGACTTTGGGTCTCCATTTTATATGATGGATGGTAAACCAACATCTATTCGCGAGTTAGTTGATGGTACATTAAGTATGCAACCACAATTTTATTGGGATGGTTATTATCTAAAAACAACTTTACTTGCGAATAGTGACTCCAAAACCATGTATAGTAATTCATCAACAATGCAACGTATTGGTGATATGTGTAATACTAATGCAAATGGTCAATATCAACTTGAACAAACTTATGATGGACAACTATATTGTAGCGTGAACTCCTTTAAGTATGATGTTTTACCACTTTATGATACATTTAGAACACGTAACACTGCATTTATTGATATTGCTAGATTTTATGACTATATCGATTTATACATAAATGATAACGGTGCTACTTACCGAGGTAATGTAATCGGTTCGAATGGACTAGAATATTATGCACAAGTTAAATACGATCGTGATCCTGATACATACACTTACCAGGCTAGGTATTGTGATTGGAATGGTTGTTCTTATGGTACTATAGCAAAAGGTGTAAAAACTAATGCAATACAATTAGACATGGATGTGCTTTATGCCAACTCTAAAAACAGTAATATTCATAAATTCTATTTACCTATTGGAACACCATTTGGGCGCATATTCTTACGTATAGACAACGGTGATGGAGATTCATTTACTTCAATGACAAAATACCCTTATGATGTTAACTGGAAACCTGACAGCAGTCAGCGCACACATGAAATGGCATTCAACTCAGGATTTGACTCTAGCAATAATTATATTATGATGTTCGTGCAAAATAGCACGTCACATGGAGCTAGAGATGGATGGGCACGCCATGTATTATTCACGCCGTTGTCAAGAAAAGAGTATTACGATGCAGATGGAATGGCTTTTTATTAACCATAAATTGTAGAGTACTCCACATTAACTTTATCACATAACAAATGTGATTTCATGAATTACCACTAGATGAGTTGTCATCACTCACCTAGTGGTTCTAAGCCATGATAGATGCTTAATGCGGCGTACTCCTCAACGAATATTACACGCGGAATTTTTTCAACCAAAGATGATGGTATGTTATAAAGCATCCCATTAGAAATTGCTCGATGTACTAATGTAGAAAAATTATTTGTATCAAATTTTGGATATATTTGCCGACTTACCATAACACCTACTGATGAAGAAGATATCTCTTTATTATATATATTAGTTAATACATTCGCAATTTCTTTATGTGAAAGACCAATTATTAATAAGAAAATAACAATTTTCTCCCTCTCAGTAACCATGTCCATCTTCAACAATTCATAATTTCTTTTATATGAAAACATTTCTCGCATCATATTAAAAATTGCCGCATCATGTCTAATTTGATAAGACCTAGTGCAGTAAGCAATCAAAATACCTTCGTCATCAAATAGTGGAAATATAGAAGCCTGAAACATCCCATAGTCATTTGATAAACGACTTCTAAGGAGAAAAAAACATCGATGTGGCTTCTTAGATTCTAATACTTTTCGAGTTATTTTTACACGAAACTCACTACTTAAAATAGCATACTCATCAGAAATTTCTGACAAAAGTTTGCCATTTAAACTATCCAACCCAACGTGTGATAGATATATTTCTGAAGCATACAGGCATTTATGCTCAAGATTCCATATAATTAATGGATCATAGGCAAAATTCCGTTGATGAAAATCAACAAATGAAGATAGCGATACATCATGGCAAAGCTCAGATATAATTCTCATTTTGACTTTCTCCAATCAACCTAATATTTAATTTTATAAAATAAAAACATTGTCTTCAGGCATAACATTAATATTACATGATTTACAAATTTACAGACTCACTCACAAACAATAATCCAACATCAAGGTAAACTGCCGATAATTTAATTAAACCGTTTCAAACAATTATATTAATTAATTCAGATGATTTTTATAATATTTATAACTAATAATCCCCAATGAAATCAATGCCAAACCAATACAAATATAAAATAAAAACAGAAAATTATGTACTTGGCGAGTTGGAATCCGATCTAAACACTGTTGTAAATTTTGACTAGCAAGACGGTTGATGCTTTCTTGTTGACTCAGATAAAATGTGCTTTCATAAGGAACTTTGCCAACGCAATCAATGCTATAAAAAGTAGTCAAACTATTTGCTTGAATTAATTGACCGCTTTCTTGCTCCGTTACATTTACCATACTAACTTGAAATGGACCATGAACGCTACCAGAACACAAATTTAAACTATTAATAAACGTTGTGGACAAACTAACTTGCTGCGGAAATTGTTTACTTACACCATTATATAATTGCTTACATTTTACGCTCGCAGAAGCATCAGATTTTAAACTAGTCACAACTGGTGGCTGTACACAACTAATTTGAAAGCCAAAATTAGTCGGTGTTAAACTACACCATTGCTGGTAGTATTGACTAGAATTATCAGCTGGAGCTGGTACGGCTTGACTGACTTTTGGTTTACTCCGATGATGTGATGAACCACCGCCAAATAATCCAAAAAAGCTTGCATAACTACACTGTAGCCAGACCGCCAAAACTATCAATAATACCTTACGCATCAATCGTATCTTTCTTGAGTTAAAAGAAAAATTAACCAAAATATTTAAAGCATCTATCCAACATCTTGTAGAAGAAGCTAAAATACACCAATATATAATTAAATTAATAAATAAAACAGAGCTGCAAGTCCAAGAATTCTTAAACTGCAGCTCTCGACAAACACTAGAGATTAATAGCTTACTCTACATGATCATCAATACTCATTAACTGTACATTACCACCTGTTGCGGTTACGTTAATACTTACCGTACGTTCGGTTACCAATAAGTGTAAATTATAACCGTCAGCTGTTGCAGCAATAATTGGTGTTAACAAACTATCACGCTTAGCCAAATCAAGTTTAAATTTAGCTATATCACCGAAATCAGCACTCACCAAGACTGCATGAACTAATTTTACTGCAGTTAGGTCATAGCTATAATACGATGTTTTTGGTAAATAACTACCAAGTGCATTTGCAATACCATCTACAGGCATAATCACCTGATTACCAGTTGCGTAGGCATGAATCACCTGTACACAATAATCATATAAAGAAGTTGCCAAACAACCGACAAATCCACGTGGTGCAAACAACATAAAGTTACGTTCACCAGTTGGTCCAGGTAAATCAACTTGCTCATTTAATGGTGAATGTTGTTTTAGTTTTTCAGCTAAACCTCTCAATTCACCAACTTGTTCTGCAGTCAAGTTCAATTGATCTAGTGAGTTAACAAAATTATCAACCAAGCTAAAATTAACTACTTTCTTGCTAATTTTAGATTGTGGTTGTGCAGTAGTATTTACCAAACGATACAAGTACAAAGGACCACCTGCTTTAGGACCAGTTCCAGATAAACCTTCACCACCAAATGGCTGTACACCAACTACAGCACCAACGGTATTACGATTAATGTAAATATTGCCTGCCTTAATTCGATTATAAACTTTGAAAGCAGTCTCTTCAAGACGACTATGTAAACCTTGAGTTAAACCATAACCACTGGAATTAATTTCGTGAATTACTGCGTCAAGATCTTGACCTTCGAAACGAATAATATGCACCACTGGACCAAATACTTCACGCTCCAATTCACGAATGGAACCAATTTCAAACACCGTAGGTGCAACGAAAATCCCACCTTCACACTCAGGCTGCAATTTAGTTTGGTAGCACATCCGTGCAGTTTTACGCATTTTTTCAATATGATCCAGTAAACCACGTTGCGCACGATGGTCAATAACCGGACCAACATCGGTATTTAAACTCCACGGATTACCCACACGTAAATCATCCATCGCGCCTTTTAGCATCGTAATTGTTTTATCCGCAATATCAGATTGCAAATATAGCACTCGCAGTGCAGAACAACGTTGACCAGCGCTATCAAAACCTGAACTCAACACATCGGCAACAACTTGTTCTGGTAATGCGGTTGAATCCACAATCATGGTGTTTTGTCCACCAGTTTCAGCAATGAGCACACCTGAATTAGCTTTAACTGCTAAATTTTGGTTAATCGTTTGTGCAACTTCAGTTGAACCAGTAAAAATTACTCCCGTGATACGAACATCTTTAGTTAATTCATTTCCAATCGTACTACCACCACCAGGCATTAATTGCACTGCGCCAAGTGGAATTCCTGCACGATGCATCAATTTAACTGCATAATATGCAATTAAATTAGTTTGCGCTGATGGTTTAGCAATTACCGTATTTCCTGCCGCCAAGCTACTAATTACCTCACCGACAAAAATTGCTAACGGGAAATTCCACGGGCTGATACAAACTACAGGACCCAAAGCTTGATGCGTTGAATTATCAAATTCAGTTGCAACTTGCGCTGCATAATAACGGCAGAAATCTACTGCTTCGCGAACTTCAGCAATTCCATTACTTAAGGTTTTACCAGCCTCACGCACAACGATATGCAGCATCTCATAATAATTTTGCTCCATCAAATCAGCAAATTTCAAGATTTTTGCTGCACGCTCTTGCGGCGTAACTGCTGACCACTCTGGGAATGCACGCACCGCATTGGTAACAGCAACCTCAACTTCGGCTAGAGTTGCGTTACAAACTGTACCGACAACATCATCTTGCTTAGCTGGATTTAAAACCGGCTTAGCTTCAAGTGCAGGCAATTTATAATCCCACAACAACGGTTCAGCCGTATATGTTTTAGCAAAAAATTTGTTTAATTCAACATCTAACTCAGCTAATTGTAATTCATCAGATAAATCTAAACCTTTAGAGTTGACACGCTCACCTGGATAAATTGCCAATGGCTTATTGAAATGTGGATTAGAAACCCCACCACTTTTACGTACTAATTCAACTGGATTAATCACCAATTCATCAATTGGAATTTCTGGATCAACTAATTGATGCACGAAAGAAGAATTAGCGCCATTTTCTAATAAACGACGCACCAAATACGCCAATAAAGTTTCATAGGTTCCAACTGGTGCGTACACACGGCAAGCTAAACCTAGATGTTCTGCGCCAACTACGTTATTATATAAAGTTTCACCCATTCCATATAAACACTGGAATTCAAATTCTTTATCGCCAGCCATGGTATAAATCGCTGCAAGACTATACGCATTATGCGTAGCAAAAGCTGGATAAATTTGCTCTTGCGCACCCAGCATTTTTTTAGCACAAGCTAAATATGATAAATCAGTGTGGAATTTACGGGTGAACACTGGATAATCAAGTTGTCCATCAACTTGTGCTCGTTTAATCTCGCTATCCCAATATGCACCTTTTACCAAACGTACCATAATTCGATTATTCGCACGTTTTGCCAAGTCAATTACATAATCAATTACAAATGGTGCACGACGTTGATAAGCTTGAATTACAAAACCAATGCCATCAAAGCCAACTAGATCTGGATCCAAAACTAATTTTTCTAATAAATCTAAAGATATTTCTAAACGCTCAGTTTCTTCAGCATCAATAAATAACGCAATTTTATATTGTTTAGCCAATAAAAATAAATGACGCAAGCGTGGGAATAATTCATTCATCACACGATCACGTTGTGCACGAGCATAGCGTGGATGAATCGCGGATAATTTAACCGAAATCCCAGGACCATTTTTTGCGCCACGACCATTATTTGCCGCACCAACACTATGAATTGCATTAATATAGCTTTCCATGTAGCGTTGTGCATCTTCATCAGTTAATGCAGCTTCACCCAGCATGTCATAGGAAAATTGGTAACCTTGTTTTTCAGGTGCAATTGAAGCTTTCAGAGCTTTATCAATGCTTTCACCCATCACAAATTGATTACCCATAAAGCGCACTGCAGTTTCCATCGATTTACGAATAATTGGCTCACCAAATTTACCGATGGTACGAATCAAACTCGCAGTCAGACTTGCGCTATCATCTGCGCTCACCAATTTACCTGTTAATAACAAACCCCAGCTTGATGCATTAACAAAGAAATTATCACCATGAGTGTGACTGCGCCAGTCACCAGTTTTAATTTTGTCTTGAATTAATTTATTTTGGGTATATTTATCTGGAATCCGCAATAAACTTTCCGCCAAACACATCAACGCAATACCCTCTTGACTTGAGAGTTTAAATTCTTGCATCAATGCATCAACACCGCCACCTTCCATGCGATTATCACGAACTTTCTGAATCAAGTTTGTCGCAACTTGCTTAATTTTAGCCTCACTGGCACTATCCCAATCAAGAACTTCTAATAAATTTTGTATACATTCTTGCTCATTACGGCGATAGTTTTGAGTAATTTTATTTTTTAAGGTACTTTGAGGCTGTAGTGCTAAGTTAAACATCTGAAATCCTTTAGTTTAAAAGAATAATTAAATACATTAAGATCGACTTAATTTCCTCAGCAAATAACATGAGGATATTCTATAGTAAGTTGTTAATTTTTCGAGCTATATTATACCAAAAGATTCACAAAGAATACTGGCAAAATGAAGTCACTGGAAAGTATTCAATTTAGCTAAAATAGACTAAATCTATACAAATTATGTTATCAGATAGTACGAAAAAATAAACCTAAATAAAGTTAATAATTTCATAAATAAATTTCACCAACCCTAGGCTCCAAATAATTGCTTAACCCACAAGTAATAAATATTCTAACCAAAAAGAAATAGCACTAAAAATTAGTGCTATTTCTTTTTGTTATCAAAAAATGAGAAAACTACCAACTAACATCGCGACACCACCACAACAACGCAAATATAGCCTGCCACGCTTCTCATGCAGTAACAATAAACCTCCAACAGCGCCAACAAGATGCAAGCAAATGGTTGTCACCAAAAATCCGCAAACGTAGATAATTCTATTTTCATTTTGCGGAATTTCATACCCATGAGCATAACCATGGCAAATCCCAAATAATCCGACGCCAACAATAGCAATCATTACACCGATTCTACATTCAATCATTATAGCCAAACCTAAAATTAATACCGAAAGAGCGATACCATATTCTGTAGCGGGAACTGTAACATGCTCAAACCCCAAAACTCCACCAACCAACATTGAACACACAAATGCTAATGGTACCTGCCAGATTGCCTTACCACCAAGCTGAGCACTCCATGCTCCAACCGCTATCATTGCAATCATATGATCATATCCAGTAAGTGGATGTAACCATCCGCTACCTGCATACCCATGAGCAAAACAAGTCTTGGAAATTAGTATAAAAAGAAACAAATACCACCTATTTTTCACTTTAGTACACCTTAAAAATTTTAATATGCATTATTATACAGGCTATAGCAGGCTATAAAGTAATTTCTAACTTAGTTATACTAAACGCAATACTCTGTTCAATCATTTTCCTAGTTCTAATTTCAAAAATAAAAAAGCCTGAATTATTGAAAATTAAGGCTTTAACTAAATTAAAAAATAATGCTACCAACTAAAAATGCTCATTCTTGGAAAACTAGGCATACTTCCTAACTTTTTACATTCAGTGACTTCACCAGCTATCGTATTAATCGAAGGTGAAAATACTAAATTATTAATAAAAAAGTCATTAATTGCAAATACTTTGCTCACATTCCCAAATCATTATTATGCCCAAGAATAATGATAATTCATAATGACTTTGATTTATTATTGGATAATTAGGTTGTGCCTCATTTTATAACTGCAAAAATTTTAATCGAAGTATATAATCAAAACTCTAGAACATCTATAAAATATATCACTAACCGAATTGGCAATAAAAAACCCTCACAATGTAAGAATTGTAAGGGTCGTATTTAAAACTTATTTTGAAATTAATTCAATGGTTGTAAACGCTTAGCATAGTAAGTATTTACTGTGTTTGCCATCCAACCATCATCATAGAAAGTTTGTCCAACTACAGGCCATACACCAGTTGCAAATCCACCAGCACCCCAAAGTATCGAGAAGATATGCGCATCGGCAGCTTGTTTTAATTGTGCATTATCAGTATGACCCCAGTTAAACTTGTTCAGAGTTAAACACTGTGATGCCAATTTATTTCGACATAAGCCATAACCAGCTTCAGCTAAATTACCCACACCCAAATCAATCCATGGTGCGATATTACTTAATGTACTATCCAGACGTGGATCACCAAAGAAATACACTGGTGCTGAACCTTCTTCCTGATCATTAACATTGGCAACTACTTGCTCAGTATTCGTATGAATATGTGCAGCAGGAATTTGCCATAACATCACAGGAACATAAGCTTTACCATAGCCAGCAGCTAAACCTTCACTTAATTGTTTAGATAGTTCGACAATATTTGCCCAATCCTGATCATTATAGAATGTTGCTTGATTGTGTACTTGCTGATGGAATGAAGGCATTTGACCAACATAATCATCCGAACCATAACGATCTAAGTAAATAAAGTCAGGCTTATAAGTACCACTAAAAACTTCAAAGCGTTTTAAATCAGCCAATACTGCTTTTGCAAATGGCGCAACTGCACTAGCACCACCATGCACCCACCAGCCACCGCCTGGTACGGCGGAAATATTCTCATGCCAACCTAAATTCACATTTGGACCATACTTTTTAGCTAAATAATTCTGTGCTTGTATCCAACCATTAAAGTTACTACTAAATGTTGGTGTTCCAGCTGGAGCTACCGCGTTAGCACATTTAGCAACCACCGCACCGCCGACACAATCAACAAAAGCCATTCCAGCAGTATAATTATCAGTCTTAGATTTTAACCATGGCATTAAATCACGTACAGTACCATTAACCGTAATCTGTTGGTTATCCCATGAATATTTACAACTAGCTTCTTTACTAAAATCAACTTGCTTAGTCATAATACACGATGCTTGCGCAACCGCTTGATTAACATTAATTTTCAAAGCTTCAACATCAGCTTGACGATTAGTATTCCCAATGAAACCAAGTAAATCTGGACTCAATAAAATTGTTCCATGTGTACCGGTTAAAGCAGGAGATTGCGTTTGCAACGTATCCGCTAAGAAAATCAAATTGAAGAAATGCTTAGTTAAACGATCAAGATCTTCAACATCATCAGGATTCCAGCCACCACTTAATTGCCATTGGTATTCAACCAAAGATGGGTTCACTGCATAACCAGTTTTGTCACGAATAGCTTTACCCATAGTCATCATATTATAAATTTTATATGGCGACTCAATTCGACCTGGATCACCATCACCACCAGTACCATTGTAAGTAAAGATTGAATCAATTCGTTGATCCGTTGGTTCTGAAGTTGGTACACCATTACTAATCGTTCCCATTGCTAAATAATTTGGCCAATCATTTAAGCCAACTGGTGGAACCACTGGCTTAGTTGCAGCCACAAATGCAATATTCTGCGTAGTAGCAGCACTTATTACGCCAGTTGAAGTTAATGGATTTTGTTCGTAGTTACTCAAACCTGCAGTCATTGCATACCCAAGATTTAAATTTTTCTCAACTTTATAAACTACAGGCGCATTTGTTTGACCAGCATAGCTAACATAGTTATATTTGCTCGTTGCATCTTGAAAACTCAAGCTTGCGCTATCACCAGCTTGTAAACCAGTTGTATTTAAAGTCAAATTCACCAGATTAGCTGCAGCTATTTTCGTAAATGGAATCGCTTGAGTAGTCGTAACATTGGCTTTAATTGTAGCTACTGGTAGACCAGATTCAACATAATATAAACCAGCCTTAGGATCAGCAACCCCAGCTACGCTAACTATATAAGCATGTGTTGCATCACTAATTGGTAAATTTTCTGTAGTAACTGCTTCACCTTGTTTAATCAAATAACTATTGACAACTTTGTTGCCATCCTTGCTATTTAACAATTTAACTGTCAATGGAGCCGTATAATTTGGTACCATGCTCGCAATAGATAATTTTAAAGCCCCAGTTTGTACTGCAGGAGCAGGTTGTGTATATTTAATTGTACTTGTCGTTGTTTTATTCGCTAACACACTCGGAGTTGCATTTGGAGTATAAGTAATTGTGTCACTACCAAGTTTACTTGCAGATAAAGTATAATTACCCACCGCAATATCTTTAATTTGAGTCGTAATACTTGCACCAAGTTGGTTTGCAGGAATAGTAATATTTTGTACAATGTTACCACTTGCATCAGTTACAGCAACTTTAACATCACTACAAGCAACACCAGAAGAACAACCAGCCAAGCTACTATCAACTACCACATCCAACTCACCTTTTTCGACAACAGGTGGCGTTGCACCGCTAATTGAAAAAGTATTTGTTGCCGTAGTCCCATCAAATGTTCCACCATTAGCAGTATTCGCACCACCGCTAAAAGTCAAAGTTTGACCTTTTGCAATACTAGCATTAAGATTTTTACCATCCCAAGAGGCTGCAGCATCAATAGTACCAACCGTCTTGTTCGCTCCAGAATTAACAAAGTCTAAAGTATAATTAGTATTATTGGCATATACAGATGAATGACCAACTGTAGCTGCTTTATTATCCGTAGTTTGTGCAGTAAAACTAACCGTTTGACCTTTTAAATCAACCGCATTCGCACAATTATTCGTAATTGAAACATTACCATTAATATACCAACCAGTTCCAGTAAAATTCACTTTACCAGTTAAGCATGAGCTAGCTGCGAATAGTTGTGGTGTTACCGCGTTAGCTTGCACCGTATTCACACCTGAGCTGCCAGACGAAGCACTACTACCACCATTACAAGCACTTAAGCCAATTGAGCTTAACGCTAATAATGCAGTAGTTAATTTATTAAATTTCATTTAATTTCCCCAAATTCAAATATGTCTAATCAATTCACTGACATATCGTTAGTTACTATCTAGTTTTATAATTATTTTATCGATTTAATCATATCTAGTAATATTAAGAGAGCCTACAAATGAGACTCTCTTAATAGATTAAAGTTTAATTATTTACAAGCCTGTAATGTCCATGCAGAAGTTGTAGCAGTACCTGCTCCTGGAGCATAAGCCCAAGCCGCCGTACTATTACACCAAGCCGCAACACCAGTATTACATTTATAGAACTGATTATCACTTGCTTTAACAATCGTACCGCTTACATAACTACCACGCCCAGCTGGATAAACTTGTGCCGTTGTCGGGCAATTGTCTGCTGGAGTTGCAGTTGGACTTGGCGTTGGCGAAACACCACCAATTGTTGTTTGCGTCACAGTACCAAAGCTAATATTTAAATTCGTTGCTAAATTATTGATTGCATCATCCAATAATTTAAAGAATTTGGTTTTACCAGCCGGTGTAGAAATATCTAACAACACGGTTGAACTTAAACCATTAGCTGTTAAGGCTGCTGTAAATGCTTTTTTGCTATCTGCTGTTGCAATATAGTCGTATTTATTCGCACTACTTACATACGCTAAAGTACCAAAAGCATTTTCAAAAACATATTCAATATCTTGTACACTTAATTTGATACTATTAGTACCAGTAATTGCATCAGAATTAAAGGTTTTTTGATTATACATTTGATCTAAATAAATACGAATTTGGCGTGGATACAAGATAAAAGTTGAACCAACCGCTTCAGTAGAATTAATAGTTGTTTTGTACACAGAATCAGATAAAGTATAATCACCCAATGATTTCAACTGTGTCATTTCTGGATTTGTAGTATACATACCAGCACATACACGGAAATAATCTTTAATGATTGCTGAATAAGTTCCCGCGTTATACGCAGCATTCAAAATCAAATCATAAATATTATTTACATTTGTTGCTGAACTAGCCAATTTCAAATTACTCATACATTTAGCATAATATTGAGCTTGTGGACCCCAAGTTTCAGCATTATTCATTGCTAAACGATTCATATCATTTAAATGGAAATAAGCTGCAGCGAGAGGGCCAAAATATTTTTGATCAAGTGAATCTGGACCTACCGATAAAGTTTGACTACCACTATCTTGTTTTTCAACCGTATAACCCAAACCTTTTTGTAACGCCACAAAATTCACTAATCCAACACCAGTATCATTTTCTAAACGTTTAGAGTAATCATTAATTTGGTATGGACCACCTTGACCAGATGCTAATAAACTTGCGCGTTGTGTAGCATCAGCATTAATCCAATCAGTAGTATTTGTATAGCCAGCTGTATCAATATTTTCTTGCAATAATTGACCAAATACCGTTCCATAGATATAATCTTTGTTGAATTTTAAGTTTGGTTCTTTTTCTTGCATTAAACGCCCAAGTAAAGCACCAGCCACATAATTCGAAATAATCAAATCAGTATAGTTAGCAGATAAGGTCAACTTCTCAACGTTACCAGAACCAAACGGTAAATTTAAATGGTAATTAATTACACCACTTGCGGTACTTAATGGCGTAAATTTAATTGGCGTTGGTAAACCACTTGCAGGAACTGGTGTAATCGTTGGAGTTGGACTAGGTGTCGCAGTAGGAGTCGGTGTAGGCGTTGGAGCAACACCACAATTTGTAACTAACGTCCATGGTTTGCCACTACCAGCAACACCACTATCTGTTTCAGGATCATTGCCTTGTGTCCACCAATTATTTGAATACTCTTTACCATTGCGAACAACTTTAGTTCCAGCAGTTGCATAAGCTTTAGTTGCATCCCAAGCAGCAACTCCATCACAAGTTGATCCAGTTAAACCATTTTCAGATAATTGCAATGTTCTATTTTGTGCAACTGTTGAACCATCTGCAGAAGATCCACCGTTACATGCGGTTAGAGCAATCGCCCCTAGAGCCAAAAGTATATTTAAGGTTAATTTGTTATTCATGATATTCCCTCTCTCATTACAGGTTTGTTAATAATGTTAATCATTTATGTAGTGATTGTACTACTCAAATCACACCTAACGAAACCGTCAATTTTGTATAACTGTTATGCGTTGATAAATCTTGCATATACTGACTAACATATAATAAAAACCCCACTGCAAATTTTTAATATAAGCGTATCAATGAAACATATCACAAAAATCATCAATAAACATGGTCTGAAACAAACTCGATGTACACATATATCATATTGAAATATATAAATATATTCTATACAAAAGCTTAATCCAAAACACACATTACAAAATAATTAGCTGCCCCCAACAAATGAAAAAGGTAGATCATTGTTGATCTACCTTTTAATCAAATTAAGATTTTAAATGCCAAATTCATAAGTCATTTATTAAATTACATATACAACTGTAGCTTTTTTGAGAACAACTATAATTTTATTTAGACAATAAAATATATTATTCTTAATAGCTATACTCCAAACAAAAATACCACCCCAAATCCACTAAATATTTATCTTAGGTAAATGATTACTAAAGTTACAAACTTACAACAGCAGCACACCAAACAGAGATAAAACTATTTTTATTTTAAGACTAAACAATCAAAATTAGATTTTATAATAAGAATATAAATTATATCTCTGTAGGTCATATTAAAATGAAAAATTTAATATTATTAGATAAGACGAATCGATCATTGCAAACAGTAGGTATTAAGAAATATTAACTGAAAAAATCATTATTAGCAACGAAGTCTCAAGAAATTAATGTTGATATCAGAACATAAATTAATAAATTGGATTAGAATGACTAATTAGCCTGCTGAGTTATACAATAATTATTATAACGCTTATTTAAATCCAAGCTATATTTACTACAACAAGAATCCACGGCTTCACCCAAAGACGAACTTAGCGGAGAACGTTCAATTGTAGTAACACAAGAATTATGATTATTCTTAATTGCTAAAACATAACCATTTAACTGCTGAATAATTTCATTGTACACCACAAACTCTTTGCTCTCCGCAACGCCAAAACCATCTGGCACTGGGGTATATTTGCCAGTTGCACAACTACTTAATAAATGAACTTTATCAAATTCTTGCTTAGCTTCAAGTTCTGAATCTGCATTTAGCTCAATAATCAACGCAACTCGACACAAATGAGCTTCAGTCATCGGATAAATTGCTGAACTTTTTAATATATCTTCATACGTAAGTTGCTGAGCTTTTCGTTCCAAAATGTAGCGTGTATAAAAATCAGAATTTTTATGTTGACTTTCAGCTAGTCGAGTTAATGCACTCAATGCGCCACTTTCCACATTCAAGGGATCATTAGCATCTAAGCCTGAAGCCCGCGAAAACGCTGGAATGCCATTTGCATTTGCCAAAGCTTCTGCTGATGGACTTCGACCAGTGTTACCACCACAAATAAACAAAACGTCCGCAGATGCTGGTTGTGACAAACTAACGGCTTCAGAATTAGAACTACTACATGCAACAAGCGTACCTGAGACAAGCAAAGTTAACATTGCTGAATTTAAAGTTTTTTGCTTCACTCAAACACGCTCCATATCAAAACATAATCTCAAATTAGATTTTCATTGGCAAAATTACCATTTGCATACCACGTAAATGTAATTGACGCTGCATGATATTTACTGTGTTATTATGTAACATTCTTGTCCACCAGCTTTCATCAACGAAAACCAATTTACCGCCAAAGAATACACAATCAGAATAATCAACTTGAATTTGTTCCGCCAATTTAATTAACTCTTCAACCCCATTCACACCATAACTGAAATAACCTGCAGAAGGTAAATCATGCATTGTACAGAAATAACGATACCCTTCAATAATGCGATTCAAATCCTGACGATATTTCTTCTTAAAGACTTCTTCATTTGAAAATACTTCGGAATCAATCTCACCAGAGGTAATAAATACAAAATTTTTAAATACACCAGGAAACATCCTTTGTACCCATAACAAAGTATGCAAACCAGCACCAGAATGTTTAGTTACAAAAAATACAGCAGTTTTTAATTCACTATCTGCTACAGGAATTAAATTCTGATTTTCTAAATCATGATCGTTAAAATGCGAAGCGAACATCTGATCAGCTTCATCTAATTTGACTCCAACCTTACGGTAATGTTCACGAACCAAGAAGCAGAAACCAATCGTACACGCGGTAATTACTACTGTTAACCAACCACCCTCAGTGAATTTTTCAACCGTAGTTACAACTAAAATCGAGGCACACACCACAAAGCCAACGAGTGCGATTAAAAACTTACGCAGCCACGGCTTATTATTTTTTTCTTTACGTACGCGTAACCAATAAACACACAAACCAAGCAACGACAATGAGAAAGTCAAAAATACATTAATACTATATAGTACAACTAACGTTGAAACGCGTCCACGCGCCCATAATAAAATAATAATCGCTGCAATTCCAGAAATTAAAACGCCATTCTGAGTTACTAAACGCCCAGATAACTCACGAAATTGACGAGGTAACCATTTATCTACTGCCATATTGGCCATTACAGCTGGACAACCCAAAAACCCAGTATTAGCACCTACAAATAATAAGGCTGCCTCAAAGAAAAGAATAACTGCCAACCAATGATGATTAAACCCGACTTCACCAAGAATTTTATCAAATACAACTGCATTTAAAGTCTGGCCAAAAACTGGTTCAGCATGCCAAAGCAAATATAATACAATTATTCCACCCGCAGTAAATGACAACGACAACGCCATATACAACATAGTAAACTTACCAGTGCGCACACGTGGCTCAGCCAACATATTCACATTATTCGATACTGCTTCAAGCCCAGTATAAGTACCACCTCCAAGTGAATAAGCACGTAACAAAATCGCAATTGTCGCCATCAAGCCAATTGAAGATGACATTTCATGTGATTCACGGGCCGCATTTGGCATAATTTCTGCTAAATGATTCACATGAAATAAAATACCAACCACAATAATGGCTAAATGAGTAACTAAAAACCCTAAAAATAAAGGAATTAATACTCGAATCGACTCTTTCATGCCACGTAAATTCAGCATAATTAATAATACAATAAATGCGATTTCAACTTCTATTTTATAATTTAACCACCAAGTTGGTAGCAAACTAAATACAGCATCAACACCACTTGCAATTGACACGGCGATAGTTAGAACATAATCAATAATTAATGCCGAACCAGAAATCACTCCAGCACGAGGGCCAAGCAAGTGTGTTGCAACTTTATAACCACCGCCGCCAGATGGGAATAACTCAATTACTTGATTGTACGCAAAGGAAATCAGAAACACTGTAAATGCAGTTGCGATAGCCAAATAAATTGCTATACTAGTATGATTACCAAGGGCTAAATATGCCTCCTCCGGACCATATGCCGATGAAGATAAACCATCTGCTCCAAGACCAATCCAAGCAATCACTGCAATCAGAGCAATGTGTTCTTTTACTTTTGGACTGGATGCATTAAGCGGTTTACCAATCAGAATGTTTTTTAGTACTCGCAACAAGCGCATAAATAATTCCTTACAGAGATCCCATTACGTTTTAACTTACAAGAAATCAAACTTAATCACAAATTTAAATTTAATTCGAAGCCATATTATACTATATCTAAAAACAATTGCTGCACTACAGCACAAGTAAATTAACTTATCTTAGTTTTAAGCTTGACAACCGCATTCAATTACGCTAAAATTATAGACTTAAACTTTTTTATAAACCACCGAGGAGGTGATTTTTTATTGCCAGTGATAAGTTCGGACTAAATCGAATTCATCCATAAAAACAGATTACAACCAATTAAAAAATACATATATAAAATTAATAAAAACATAAATCCTTAGAGGAAAAAAAATGCCTGAAATTAAAGTTCGTGATACTGAATATTTTGAAGTTGCCCTACGTCGTTTTAAAAAAGCTGTTGAAAAAGCTGGTACTTTGACTGAGTTACGCTCACGTGAGTGCTATGAAAAGCCAACAACAGAACGTAAAAGAAAAATGGCTGCTGCAGTTAAACGTCACTACAAAAAAATCAGATCGCAAATGTTGCCACAACGCGGACGTTAATTCCCACTAAGCTACGATTTAATCGTAGCTTTTTTATTAGCTATAAGCATGAATTAACCACTTCACATACCAAAAAATAGATTAAAATCATGTCATATATCTCAATATATGGACAATCACAATGTTTAAACAACAAATCATCGAACAAATTAGCGCTCAAGTTAATAGCCTAATGAAAAATAACCCATTAAGCGACTTTGAAACCAACTTTAAATCACTTCTACATGCTAGTCTAGATAAACTGGAATTAGTCACTCGTGAGGAGTTTGAAATTCAACAAAAAGTTTTAGTTAATACCCGGGCTAAATTGGAAGAGTTAGAACAAATAATCAAAAACCTTGAAAGCAAATCATAATTCGGTATGAGTCTCGCTAAATTATTTTCGCGCGCACTAAATGGCATGGAAGCTCCGCAAATTATCGTCGAAGTGCATGTTGCTAGTGGCTTGCCTAGCTTTTCAATTGTTGGATTACCCGATACAGAAATCAAAGAAAGTCGTGACCGAATACGTTCAGCGATTCAAAATTCTGGTTTTGATTTCCCAGCGCGAAGAATTACTGTCAATTTGGCTCCTGCTGACTTACCTAAAGACTCCAGTCGCTACGATCTACCAATCGCACTTGGTATCGTTTTAGCCAGTGGTCTATGTAACCCACAATTTAAGTTGGATGATTTTGAATTTGCTGGAGAACTAGCATTAGATGGAGAATTGCGCCCAATTAAAGGTGCACTCGCAATGGCATATGGCATTGATAGGAGCTCTCGCCAATTCATTTTGCCAATCTCTAATGCAAATGAAGCTTCTTTAATTGAAAACCTACACGTCACCGGAGCACAGAGCTTAACCCAAGTAATTGAATTTCTAAGTGGCAAAATTTCTTTACCACGAAGCAACACCAGCACTAATTCATTAAATCTCGACGAAATTATATTTGAACAAGATTTTAAACAAGTCAAAGGACAAATTAGTAGCAAAAAAGCATTAGAAATTGCCGCAGCTGGACGTCATTCGATTTTAATGATTGGGAATCCAGGGTGTGGAAAATCAATGCTTGCTAACCGTATCTCCTCAATTTTACCGAATTTATCACCCACACAAGCAATTAGTAGTGCATCATTACACTCATTAAGCACTCAAGGTTTTAAGCTAGAAAATTGGTGTAAAGTACCATTTCGTGCTCCACATCATACAACCTCAGCGATAGCATTAGTCGGTGGCGGCTCAAATCCCAAACCTGGTGAAATTAGTTTAGCACATAATGGTGTATTATTTTTAGACGAACTGCCAGAGTTTGATCGTAAGGTACTTGAGGTTATGCGCGAGCCACTAGAGGCAAAAAAAATCAGTATTGCCCGAGCCAAAAATAAAGTTGAATATTTAGCCGATTTCCAATTAATTGCAGCGATGAATCCATGTCCATGTGGTCATTTAGGTCATCCACAAAAAACTTGCAGTTGTTCAATCGAGCAAATAAATCGTTATCGTGCTAAAATCTCGGGACCGTTGCTAGATAGAATTGATATAGTTGTCGAAGTACCAACTCTAAATCCAAATGAATTACAGGATCTTGCTTCAGGTGAATCTTCCAAGCAAATTCGTGAACGAGTAATTTTGGCCCGTAAAACGCAACTAAACCGCCAGGGTAAATTAAATTATGAATTAACAAATGATGAAGTTGAGCAACATTGTAAGTTGGACGAAGCTGCCAATAACTTATTACAACAAATTGTGCTAAAACAAGGCTTATCAGCTCGTGGTTATTATCGACAATTAAAATTGGCACGCACTATTGCAGATTTAGCACAAAGCAAAATAATTACCGTTGCTCATATTGGTTTAGCTAACCAATATAAACGCAACCTCTAAATTAATTGGAACCATTGTGAAATTTATTATCGGATTATTAATCGGAATCGGGCTTGCTGGTGGCGTAGCATTTTTCCTCAACAAAGCACAAAACCCTTTTGTTGACAAAGGTCTTGGCATGCATAATGCTTCTGATCCAATCACCCAAATTAAAAATAATTTACAGCCTATAACTTTGGCACCAGGCACCAAAATGCAGCAAGCAAGCTCTGCACCAGTTGCAAATACTAAGCCAGCCGCATCAACACCTGTCTATGATTTCTATGATGTACTACAAGGCAAAAAAGACTTGAGCACTAAAGAAGTTGCATCAGCGGTAACTCAAGAGCGTTATATAATACAAGTAGGTGCATTTAATGATCCAGATCAAGCTAATGATATGAAAGCGCGCTTGGCGTTACTTGGTTTTAACTCCAAAATTAAATCACAGCAAAATAATCAACAAATCATTAATCGTGTATTAATTGGTCCATTCAATGATAACGATAAAGCCCAAGATACACTGACTCAACTGAAAGATCAAGATATTAGCGCAACCATTATTACTTTACATTAAGGATTAAACATGAAAAAATTAGCATTTACATTACTTAGTAGCATAGTTGTTACTAGTGCTTTTGCCAAGGACATCCAAATTAAGCAAGGTACGGATTATAATTTGGTTTCAGGCGTGACAAAACCTCTACCAGCAACTCCAGGTAAAGTTAATGTTACCGAATTTTATTCTTATGCATGTATTCATTGTTCAATTTTAGAGCCAACACTAGATCAATGGTATGCTGGAACTAAAAATGTTCAATTAAACCGTATTCAAGTAGTTTGGGAAAATAACTTCAAGGGTTATGCCAAAATTAATGCTACAGCTCAAGCATTAAACCTTGGTACTAAATTTAATCAACAAGTCTTTAATGCAACAATGACTGAGCGCAAAAATCTAGAAGACCCAACTCAATTACAAAGTTTCCTTGATGCCAATAAGACCATTGTTGACCCGAAAAAATTTATGGCGACTTACAATTCATTTACCATTAGCACCAAGCCACAAGAATATGCACAATACACCCAGGCTTATAATGTTACTGGAACCCCAACTTTCATCGTAGGAAACAAATACGTAACTACTCCAGCACAACCCGCACAATTAATTCAAGTTATTCAAGCTTTAGTTGATAAAGTTAAAACTGAACAAAAAATTAAGTAAGGAACAAATCATGGATTTTACAACCGCACGCTTTAACATGGTAGAGCAACAAATTCGCCCATGGAATATGTTTGATGAACGTGTCTTAGAATTACTTGGTACAATTAAACGCGAAGATTTTGTTCAACCAGAACACCGTAATCTAGCTCTTTCTGATGTGGAAGTTCCACTTCCTGGTGGGCAAAAAATGCTCTTTCCTAGAATTGAAGCCAGATTATTACAAGAGCTAGAATTACGTAAAAAAGATAAGGTTCTTGAAATTGGTACTGGAAGTGGTTATGTGACAGCACTATTAGCCAAGATGTCTGATTTCGTCTACAGTCTAGAAATAAACGCACATAATAAACAATTTGCTTTAGACAACCTAATTAAAACAGGAATTAAAAATATTAGCTTAATCGAAGCAGATGGATTAAATGGTTATGAAACCAAAGCTCCATTTGATAAGATTTTTGTCGGTGGTAGTGTTGCAACAATCAGCGAGAGATTAAAAAGCCAATTAAAAGTTGGTGGACGCTTAGTTGCAATTACTGGAACAGCACCAATTATGCATGCAATATTAATTGAAAAATTAGCAGATAATGAATTTAAACAAAGTACTCTATTTGAAACCAGTGTTGATCCATTGGTGAGTGCAGCACATACCAATTTTGTATTTTAATTTATAGAAAGAATATTTAGCATGGCTGAAAATAACGATAAAGCAAAAGCCCTCCAGATTGCCCTCGCACAAATTGAAAAACAATTTGGTAAAGGCTCAATCATGCGAATGGATGAAAAAAATGTCGCGAATGACATTCAAGTAGTATCAACTGGTTCACTTGGAATTGATCTGGCACTTGGAATTGGCGGTTTACCACGTGGACGTGTAGTTGAAATCTTTGGACCAGAATCTTCAGGTAAAACTACCTTATGTTTACATGTAGTAGCAGAAATGCAAAAACAAGGTGGAACTTGTGCTTACATTGATGCAGAAAATGCATTAGACCCAATTTATGCACGTAAACTTGGGGTTAAAGTTGATGACATGCTAATTTCTCAACCAGATACTGGCGAACAAGCATTAGAAATTGCTGATATGTTGGTACGCAGCGGCGGAGTTGATCTAATTGTTGTCGATTCTGTTGCGGCTCTAGTTCCTAAAGCAGAGTTGGAAGGTGATATGGGCGATAGCCACATGGGATTACAAGCACGTCTAATGTCACAAGCACTACGCAAATTAACTGGAAATATTAAACGTACTAATACCTTAGTAATTTTCATTAACCAGATTCGAATGAAAATTGGTGTAATGTTTGGATCTCCAGAAACTACGACTGGTGGTAATGCATTAAAATTCTATGCCTCGGTACGTATCGATATTCGTAAAACTGGCAATATCAAAAAAGGTGATGATATGATCGGTAGCGAAACGCGGGTAAAAGTAGTCAAAAATAAAGTTGCACCACCATTTAGACAAGCAGAATTTGAGATTATGTACGGTGAAGGAATTTCACATACCGGTGAAATCATTGATTTTGGTGTGGCAAATGACATTATTGAAAAATCTGGTGCATGGTACAGTTACAATGGGCAAAAAATTGGTCAAGGTAAAGAGAATGTGCGAATATTCTTAAAGGAAAACCCAGCTATTGCTGACGAGATTGAAGCTAAAATTCGTGGTCTAAATTCTCCAGTAGTTCATGAGGTACCACTCGAAGAACGCGAAATAGATGCAAGCACCGATGCTGAAGAACTATAAACAACACAGTAATTAACTAAGTAGCGTGACCTATCGGTTACGCTATCTTCATTTTATAATAAGCACTCATGGCAGATAAACCAATTAATCTTAAAGCAAAAGCAATTGACTTCCTCTCGCGACGCGATTATTCTTATAGTGAATTATATAATAAACTAAAGAAATATAGTACTGATTTAGATGCTATAAAATCTGTGGTGGATGAAATGGTTAATCATAAATACCTCAATGAAGAGCGCTTTGTGGAAAATTTCATCTATAGCAAAAGTAAAAAATATGGCGGTTTGAAAGTTAAACAGCTCTTACAAAATAAAGTTAACGACCAAGCATTAATCAATGAACTATATCAACAAGCTGAAATTGATGAATTTGCTGTTGCACGTCAAATTTGGGAACGTAAATTTAACCATGAAATTGCGACAACGCCTAAAGATCGGGCCAAACAGATTCGTTTTATGTTAAGTCGTGGATTTAGTCTTGATTTAATTTTTAAATTGACTAAATTAGAAGATAATCATGATCATAATTAAGCAATGCTCAAAAATCACTTCATTTACATAATTGAGAATAAAAAACCTACAAAACCAATAATTTTCTTACCAAATACCGACATAATCAGATATAATCAATCATAAACTCTTACTCCAATACCTATTAATTTAAAGAAAAATACAATTATGATACGAATAGAATTAGTTTCATTTACTGGGTTAATTGTTTTAACACTTGGATTTCTTGAAATTGGTAGGTTAATTAGTGTTCACGCAATTAAAAGTGGGTTAAAAACGCAAACTTCTGGGGCTGGTTCAGTTGAAACCATTGTTTTTGGACTTTTGGGACTGCTAATTGCTTTTACTTTTAGTGGTGCAGAGTCACGCTTAGAATATCGACGCCAACTAATCATTAATGCAGCCAACTCAATCAGTACAGCATACACTAGAAGTGATTTACTCAGCAGTGATGCGCAGCCTAAAATGCGAAATTTACTAAAGGAGTATACGGTAATTCGCACAAATGTCTACCAAGGACAAGAAAATCTTTCCAGCAAAAACTCTCTAATGGATGATAGCGATCGCCTCCAAAAACAAATTTGGCAGCTTGCTGTGACAGATTGTCAAAAGTCAGAAACACGTACTTGTGATATGTTATTACTACCTGCACTAAGCGATGTATTTAGTGTAGCAACCTTACGTCAAGCTGCACTCTTGAACCATCCACCGACTGAAGTGTATATATTGCTGGTAATTATTAGTCTTTGCGGCGCATTGTTAGTCGGCTATACGTTACCAGTATCCAAAAAACGTAATTTACTGTATATGTTAATTTATGCACTAACAATTTCAATTATAATAACTATGATAATTGACATGGAATTACCAAGAAGTGGATTTATTCGTGTTGATGATGCCGATAAGATTATGTTAGAACTCAGTAATTTAATGTAGTATCAAACTAATTGATTTTAGTAACATATTTCACAGGTTAGTCAATGATAATTTACCAAGTTGTAAATACTTCGCCCGCACTTCAGGATCCAAAATAATAAAACGGGGTTTCCTTAAACTATCTGGAATATTATGATGAAAACCCTGCTTACGTGCCGCTTTTAAAAGTAATTGCGTGTTAGCACCCTCAATATTAAATTTATTACATAAGTTATGCACAACCGTAGAAATTGTTCCACGCTTTAATTCTAGAAAAGTAGCAATATCAGTCTGTGTCATTCCCGACAATAAAAGAAATAAAACTTCATGTTGCCGAATGCTTAAGGTTGTTTGAGTTTTTTGAATTTTGATTGGCTTTAATAAAGCACTACTGCTTTTAAAAAACTGTGCGTTAGTTTGCAAATAATCGCTTAAACCAAATAAATAATACGTTGTAGAAAGAATTTGAATTGCCACTACTTCACCACATGGATCAAAAATTGGGATATGAATTACCAACATAGCATCAAAATAATTTTTATACGGCAACAAATCAATATACTTAAGCGTAATTTTATCTTTAACTACAATATCATTTAAAAGAGCAACCTTTTCCAACTCGTTTAAAACATCTTCTAAATTATCGTCATCCACATTGCAAATTTTTTTGATTATTTCTGAATCTAAAGATTTTAACGATTTACCAATCAAATCTCGAAAATCAAATTGAAATTTCCTTGGCATCACCTGAGAGGTCGCTAACAAAATATTATCTGCAGAAAATAAGCAAATATCAATATTTTCACTAGATTTAAAACCATTAAAGTAAGGTATAACAACATCATCAAGAAATTTATTCATCAAATACTCGTTTTTATAAAAGATAATAGTATGCCTAATTTAAACAGAGTGTGCCATAAAACCGCTTACTCATGCAACTAATTTATTTAATCAAACTTACTTTCTATGATTCAATGCAAAACCTTTTACAGACCAAAGCACTGATACTTCTTCATAAAATCAAGCATCATAAACTCAACAATTATTATTTGAAACTCACACAAATTAAACCATATTACTCAAATAAACGCCTGCAATATGCTTCAATAAATAACAATTTATGTCTCAAAAATTATCCCAATACTGGCAAAAATGCTGATCACACAATTAAAATAGATGGAATAAAATCTGTCCGTAATCTATTTAATTACTATTTTAAGGAAAAAACATGAACACTAAATTAAAAACTCTGTTAATTACACTGTCTAGTGCCGTTCTAATCACTGCTTGTAATGGTGGGGGTAGTACGCCAACAACAGCCCAACCAAATACCGTACAACTTAGCGATGGTACAGCACTAACGATGCCAGCTAGCACAGTAGGAGTACAACATGGAAATGTAGCATCAACAACAATTAGTGCAAGTGGTGGTGCACCAGATACATTGCTTGATTTTGTGGCTACAAATACAAGTGGACCTGTGGTTAGTTTCGTTCAAAATGGTGTAACTAGCGGTAAGACTCAAACTATTCAGGTTAAAGTAGACGCAACAGGTTCTGCACCAGGTAACTATACAATTCCACTCTCTGTAACTGCCGTGTCTCCTACCACAGCTAATAATGATGCGGCTAAAGCATCATTGGGGGTGAATGTAGATGGTAATGGTGCAGCATCATTCACATTAAAATTGAATAACAATAGTTTAGTTGGTGTAAATGTAGTCGCAGCAGGTAGCGTAAATGCTTCAGTTGCAGCTGGTAGCAGCCAAAGTATCACATTATATAGTGACACCGTGTATAATTTACAAACTGTTAATCCAGCACAAGTTCTCGGGTCTTTACAACAAAGTAGCTACTACTATAACCTACAGGCATCGCCACAAACTTATGCAGCAGTTTGGGAGAATCTTAATGTATCGTATAACTCGAGTGCCAACGGAACGTCTGGTTCATATCAAACTGTGTTAGGTAATGGAGCTAGTGCACCAACCTTCACACCAAGTTGTGCTCAAGATTCTGGCTCAATCGGTGTATTCTGTCAATTAACTGGCGTAAATGGTTCGATTGCTAACAGCACTGTATCAATTAATTTGACAGGTGGCTATACACCAATTACTCCAACTCCTACACCAACACCAATTGACACACCAAGTGGAATGAAAGTAGCTAATTATGGCAACTGGACTGCAAAAAGCTATGATGTAGTTTGGTATCCAGCAACAGTTTATCCTGAAGTTCAATATAATGGAGTTACTTATGTGGCATGTAGTTCTGCATCAGCTTCTCAACAACCAGGATCTTCTTCGTGGACACCGTGGGTTGTATTTAACCCAAGTAGTTCAACTCGTGTATGTCCATAATTTTAAAAACCAACTTATTTAAATGCAAAAAGCCGCTCTCTAAAATAGCGGCTTTTTGCGTGATCCATAATAATTTCTCTTATTAGTTTCTTTTATAAATCAATTAATAAATCTTTTAAGTAAACTAACCACACATAATAATCGTGGTTAGTTTACTTGCCAAATTAAGAACTCCTAAAAGTCGATCTTTAACGCGAAGAATAAGCATATGAAATCGGTAAACTACCAATGATGCGATAATAATCATCGTACGCGGCCAGTCGAATTGTAAATTGTGAATTACTATTCGCAATCGTTGGTGAATATTTAAATACCAGCAAACAACTTTGTCCAGCACTCAAACCGTGCTTATTGTCCAAATTACACGTCGTACGAGTTGTGTCATTAGTAACTCCAGATGGCAAGGCACCAATTAAAGTTAAAGAATTAAGATTAGATGCAGTGTTATTTGTCACCATATAAGCATACAATCCAAAGGAACCAACTGGTATATTTAGCAATGAATTTCTAAATGTAACTATCGATGAACTTGGGGTTGTGAAACTAATATCCTGAGTCAGTGGTGTATTTGAATTAATCACAACTCCATTCGCAATAGCAGTAGTAATTCTCGAAGTAAATGGTAAATTAATTGCCAAGTCTAAAATGCTAGTTCCTTTTGCATCTAACCCCATTATCCGAGCTGAATACGAAGAACTCACACCTTGATTTTTTGGCATATATTTAAAAACTACCGTGCAACTACCTAAAGCTGGTAAATTCTGTTTGCCATTCAGAAGACAAGTAGTTCGACTTAGGTCATAACTTAAATCTGTCGGCATATTCACTGGAAAGAATAAATTATTAATTTTTGAAGATGAATAATTTACAATCGAAAAAGCTTTTAGACCAGATGATCCAACTGGTATGTTATTTAAACTATCATTAAAATTCACACTTGGCAAATTGGTGGCAACGATACCAGGCGCATTGACGGTGAGCGTTTGTTGAGCCAAAGCTTGATTAAATTGATATAAATTAGGATATGTACTATTTACATTCAAACCACCTGGAACCAAAATACTCTGTTTGGGCGCAAGATATGGATATTGACTATCTGCTGTAATCGTACCAAATACCTGACCACCAGATAGGGATTTAAGATTTAAGTACATTTTGCTGTCATTGGCATATACACTTAATGGCGTTAAAGTAACTGGAAGTCCACCAGTGTTTACAGCATTAAAACCTAAAGTATAATTAATTAATGAAACGTAAGTCGAACAATTATTAGTCAAACCAATTGAGCCATTCAAATAATAATTATCTTTACCCGAAAAATTAACTTGAGCCGTCACACATTTAGCAGGGTTGGTAACAATCGGAGTTGGTGTTTTTATATAAGCATCATTTAACATCAGATAATTATTTGCTAATGCTACATCAAATGGTGCATTATAAACAGGACTATTATAAAGAGTAAATTTAAATGTGCGATTTGCAGGGATACTATTAGCCCCAGCAACATTTGATCCAGCAGTAATCGCCCCAATAATTAAATTACCTTGCCCTTGCGTAAATTTCATTGTAAAGTTAGTATAGTATGGTGCAATGTAATCATTATTATCAACAAATGAGCCAAGTAAAATTGGGCGTGTAGCAACATTTTGTGATGGGAAGCTAATTTTGGCATCAGCCAAAGATTGAGCGGTGTTACAAGTATTTACAATATTAATATAGCCACTAACATTATAACTATCTGAAGTAAGGTTCATATTTGCCGTAAGACAACTTGATGCAGCCAAAACTGTTGTTACTGGAGCTGTGCTGGTGGCGCTATTTAGTGAGGTAGAATTAACTGTATTCTGTGTGGATCCTCCACCTGCCCCAACACATGAACTTAATAATGCCGCTATTGTAAATAATATAAGTGTGTAATTTAATTGAGATCGTCGATACTTCATAGAGCCTCCAAATTTATATATAAAAAGTATAAAATACTTTAATTTTCATTTGAATATAAAATATCACTAGTAACATTGCTTCCAAAATGAAGTTGACCGCTAAAATTAATTAAGATATAAAATTAGATATAATATCGAACAATCGTATCTTTAAAGCAGCTTTAAGGCAGGAATAAATGTTAATACTGAGATTTTTGGTTCAGAAATAAAAATTAATAGGTCGAGATTCTAGCATTAATTCACAACAACTGTATAAATAAATACAAAAGGCTAACTTAATGTTAGCCAATTGTACTTCTGAGAAAGAAAATTATTTTAATTAAAACGCTAAGTTAACGATATTATTTGTAAATGCACCAACCGGATCCCAAGTGTTGTTGCCCCAAGCAGAAGGATAATAATCATTACCTAAAGCCCAAACCATTACACCACCGTAATAAGGATATTGTTTTGCAACTTGCACTGATGAAGTAAATGCTGACAGAATTGCGGCATTACCAGCGGCCGTTTGCACTTCATTTTGCCACATTGTTGCATCACCACCAGCTGTTTTATTCGCCACCGTACCAATTACAATTTTAGTTTTTGGAGGAATACATACTTGATTACCATTTGCATAAAAATGCGTAGTTGTATTCAAAGTTCCACAATTTGCACTAACTAGGTTATTCATAACCTGCGCCATATTTTGGTGGAAATTAGGCAAGCCTTCATTGCTACCATTAATTTGGATCACACCAGGACCAGAGTTATAAGCTTGTAAGAAAATATAATCAACATAGCCAGCTGCAACTGCAGGACCATAATCATTATTCGTCGTACCTGCAGCCGTCATAATAAAATTAGCTGGTTTAGTAGGACTTACACTTGTTGGTACACTTGGATTTGAAGTACCAATCAAATTAGTCGATGCTTGTGGTGCAATTGATACCGTGTAACCTTTGGCATGGATTGCTTGAGCTAGAGGTGTTAAATTCACACCACTATTATCTGCTTCAACATCTAAATCAATTCCAGATATTTTAGTACTAGTAGTAATTTTACTATTTAAATAATTAATATTAGCAATTAAAGCATTCGCTAAAGTTGGCATACTTGAAGATACATTTGTTGCAAAAGAATGACTACCATTTTGACCACCAAGACTTAATAACATTTTTGCACCTGGTTTCGCATACTGTGAAACTTTTTGGAAAATTGGTAATAAATTTGCATCAGCATCTTTAGCACAATTTACATTGCCTGCATCACATGCCGAAAAACCTACCACAATCACATCATACTTAGAGAACGCAGCATTTGGAATTGCAGCAAACGCACCGATTGCAGTTCCATCAATATAACCTACTACAATCTGACCATTAGCTGGAGTTGGCGGAACTGGAGTTACCGTTGGCTCTGGGGTTGGAGTAGGAGTAATTGTCGGTGTCGGAGTTGGTGTAGGACCAGGAACTGGACCATCACCTAATTTTTCCCAAGCTTGATCTGAAGCCGTACCTGTTGCTGGATCATACGCCCAAGCAGCACTACTATTACACCATGGTGCAACCGTTGTTGATAAACATTTATATAACGATCCATTGCTACCCTGTACAATTGTTCCAGCAACGTAAGTTCCAAGCCCAGCCGGATATAACGGATAATCACCCGATGGTGTTGGAGCTGGACTAGGCGTCGGCGTAGGAACTGGCGTTGGTTCTGGACTAATTGTTGGCGATGGTGTTGGCGTAGGAGCTGGAGTCTCACCGCATTTTTGTACTACTTTCCAAACACCCCATTGACCACTGTCACTTGGTTTTTCATTTTGTGTCCACCAGCTACTTTTATATTCAACACCTTGGTAAACAACTGTAGTACCAGCTGTTGCGTATACCGTTGCAGCATTCCATTCTGCAATTCCACTACACGCATCTGCTGTTGCAGCTTGCGAACCGATGCTATTAAGTGAATTAGCTGAACTAGATCCTGTAGCAGATCCACCACTGTTACATGCAGATAATGCAGCAGCTAAAATTGATAATGTCCAAATCTTTTTGATATTCGTTTTCATTTATATTCCCCTCAGAATGAATTAGAATTATTATTTCTTTTTATATTCCGAGATTCTACGACCAATCATATACTAAGTAAATAGCTGATCATAGATAACACTTATCCATCCAGCGCATAAATAAATAACCAATCAAATCAGATTTATAACCAAAAGAACGCACACAAACAACTCATATTAAATCCATTTAATATCTGATTTATACAACAAACGAAGAAAATTAAAAATTCAGTAATTATCCAAAAATCCTATTTGCAAACAATAAATAAAACCTGAGATTAAAAATTACTTAAGACTATAACTTTCTTCGCTCAGGCTACTACCAGAAAGCTGTCCAACATTTTTATAATTCGCCACAACCAAATTTACGAGCTCATTTAATGATGCGCACTTATATTTCTGATATAGCGCTTGAAGTTGATTTTTTATTCGCACTTCATCATACGCACCTTCAGTGATATTTTCCAGAATTTTAGCAATGTCTTTTCGCTGCTGAAAACCAAGCAAAATACACGTGATAATTTGTTGTTGCTGCTCGGTGAGTTCCGGAGTTGAAAGCACTGATTCAGAAGCAATTTGTTGTCCCATAAAATATTTCAAAACAACTCTTCGTTGCTTGGCGATATCCAGTTTTGCAGCAAGAATTGAAATTCCAACACAATCGCCTGTTGCGGGATTAATTAATGGGCGTTTGCGCATCAAATACATTTCAATGTTTGGTTCTGGTCTAAATTGATAGAGCGAATCATGCATTACTCTATCTACCAAGATTTGTCGCTCTTGTTGAATTATTTCACGCTCGATTGAATTAGAAAGAGGTATTGGTCGATCTAAAAATGACTCATCAAATTTAAAAGCCTCAGCAAATGGCTTGGAGAAAGCCAAATATTCTAATTTAGCATCTTTAATTGCCGAGATTTCACTTGCAAATACAGACCTTAACTGCCAAACTTGAGTTGCCAAATATTCTTCATTTGATTGTATTTTAGATGTAGGTGGTGCAGATTTATACTTATTTAAAATTAACATGATATTTGTTACTCGAGAGGATAATTAGTACCGTTAGGTAATAAGTCAATGGGCAAACTAACCTCAATGACATTATTTGCAATTAAGTTAAGTAATTGGCTAGTGGAGTTACATTCAAATTTATTGTACAGCATTTGTAAGCTGTGTTTAATTTTATTTTCATAAGCTTCTTGATTAATACTGCCATGCAAGATTTGTGCAATCTCACGGCGAGAATGAAATCCTGCAAGCAAGCAAAATGCAACATGTTGCTGGTGATCAGTCAAACTTACATTTGTCTCAGGCTTAAATTTAACTACCCGTGGAAATAGTTTACGGATAAAAACTTTACGAATAAATCCTGGATCAAACTTAGAAGCAACAATCGCCAAACCAACTGAATCTCCAGTAAATGGGTTAATCAATTGACGTTTACGAATACCACAAATTTTAAGTGAGTTGTTTTTTCTGTAAAAATAGGAGGAATCCTGATAGCCATATTCATGAATAATTTGTTGCTCTTGAGCTAGAATCATATCAATGGTAGCTTGATCAACATTGTCATCACCATAAGTACCTAAATGACTGTCATCAAGATCAAACTCGGCAGCAAACTCCTCTGAGAATGCGATGTATCTAAGGCTAATATCTTTAATCGCCAATAGCTCACCGACAAATAAACGCTGTAGTTGTGTAATTTGAAAGCACAAATACTCGTCATTTGTCATAGTAACTTGATGCGCAAGCTGTGTATCTAATCGTTTTGAAACATACATATTCAATATCCTTATTAGATATTAATTATACCATTTTATGCTTACCAACTCCTCACCAGCCTCCAATCAGCATACCAAACAGGCATGTGAAATACATTTAACCTTTTATTTATAATTAATTATCTGATGAAAATGGATTGCTTCTTTGAATACGGCAGCTGATGGAAGATCAAGCCGCGTGAAATAAAAATGGCTCACAAATCCGCAAAGATTCTTGAGCCATTACAATGATTATAATAAAGTCCAGTACGTAAAGTTTAGTACCAACTAGTTGGAATAGTTGCAACAAAACCATTCAAGGTATTCGAACCAGCTGTTTCATAAACCCCAAATAAATAATTTTGATAAACCGTATCTGCCGTAGATGTGGTTGAATTTGGATACCATGCACCAACCCATGTTGCAGTAGGATTGAAGCTATTTGATGACGTACGGGTAATATTAGCAAATCCAATGCCAATTGTACCATCAGAAGAAAGTCCAGTTCCAGCTAAATTATAGCCACCATTACCATCAGTTGTAATGCCTTCAAAGTGAGTAATTATGCTCGCCGTATCATTATAATTATACGATTGCCAATTTGTAAATTGTTGTGTAACTGAGTCATAATCAACTACATAGCCATGTGTTCCCTTGCAAGGATAAGTCGCAGTCGAAGTACAACCACCGTTAGACTCACCGCTATAACCACCAGTAAGCGTATAACTCGTACCACCATTATGCCAAATTCCATAAACAGTCGTATAGGCATAAGCTGGATTAGTCCGCGCATTGGTCGATGCTGCAGGAGAATTAAATGTAAACGTCACAAATGACTTTGAAATTTGATCGTAAATAAATGGATTACCTTTTGTCGCAGCAGTCTCATAATTACCCACGACTAAATCCCCCATAATACTATGTGGAATGGTATTACTAATTGAATTACCACTTAGATCAAAGCTAGATGGCACCACAAGACTAGTCCAATTATTTACATTAGCAGCACCATTTACCGTGACTGGACCAGTATAAATAAAACCATAATTATGACTCTCTCCATATTGAGCAATCGTATAAGAACCTGTCAATCCTACATTACCATTTGGCAAACTTTCAGCGCTATACACATTTGTCCCTGTAGTAGCCTGATTTCCGCTACCGCCTGGATAGTTAAAGACATAATACGTTCCAGTAGTGTTATTACTTGCAGGACCGACATACAGTGTTCCGTTATTTACTGTTGCACCAAGGGGTGCAAAACTTCCAGTAATATATACATTACCACTACCATCATTTACCGCACGAATTCCTGTTAAACCAGTGTGACCACCGCAGCTCCCACCACCTTGACACAATTCTCCATGATAATTCATGGTTGTATATTGGATCGATTCAGATGAACCACTACCCGCATTATTACAAGAAATTAATGCAACAGATAACGCAACCAGCAATGCAGGAAGATGAAATTTATTCATAGCGGATTTCCTTAATTTAAAAACAAAATATTTTACACGTCAAAAATAATTTTAATTCAACGATTGATTATAGCAAATTGAATTGGCAAAAAATCATCCAAAAAGGATAATTCATGTCATGATATTTCAAACTAATAGAATAACACACTCAAACTTGCCCAATAAGTTTGATGTATAAAAAACTGATTTAATTAAATAATTTAAAACCATCAAATTAACCAAGCATCAAATTAACCATCTTGCATAACTAGGACAAAAGGCAACAAGAAATCACCGGAAAATTGGCTAATTTCATAATTCACTAAATCCTAACCAGAATTAAACAAGCATGATTACAAAAACCACCAAAAATTAATAATCACATTGGTGGTTCTAAATCATAACAACATATCGATACAACCGATGAAGACGATATAACCGCCTCCAATTATTGACTCGTTTAAATTCGCTTTGAATTGAAAGCTAAAACTTCATCAAAAGTATATTCCTTAAGAATTTTACCGTTATGATACAAAGTTTCCATCAAATCATGAACTCCAGCTTCAGCAGGAGCCTCAATTCGATCGGAGAAAATATGTCCGCCTGCATCAATATAAGTTGTAACATGCCCTTTTAATGATTGCTTTTTAAGATCGCTAATCGGACGTTTAAGCAAATCTTGCCAATCTTTACCATCAAATAAAGCAGTTGCCTTCATTGAAAAGGAGAATTCATCACGCCCAGCATCATGAGTCAAACCGCTACCCATTCCAAAGACAATATTTTCTAAACTAATGCGTGCTCGATCCAAACGAGCAACGATATGACGAATACTGTCATTATTAATTCCATCACCTTGAATTACCCCAATATATGGCGGCAAAACCTTGTAACCAAATTTATTCACAGTATAACCAAACTGCTCCATCAAAATCTTAATCACTTCAACACACATCGTTAACGGATCACCTGAATCAGGACGAACTACAACTTTAGCTCCGCGTTCACCCAAATCAATGATTTCCTGCTTGTATATTCCACCAATATAATCACGAGTTAAACGATAAATATCGTAAGTATCCCCAACGATCGAAACAATTGGAAAACTATCACCACGCGCAACCTTCTTACGTAACAAATCGATCATCATTTCAACTGCTGGTAAATCATCCAGCGTTTCTGAATTCGACCATGTACACATAACACTATGCTCTGAAGCACTCACACTCATGCCATAAGATTTTTGCGTATTATAATAATGCTTAATGTTGCGATTCGCTTGTGCACAATCAGTACCATTAAAACCAGCCGCCAAATGTGCCATACCCGCCAAAATATCCGACTCATAACTATCTGCACCACGTGAACCAAAATTATGTAAATGAAAATTTACTTTACCACGTTCGCCACAATGCTTTTCCATCATATCATCAAGATAAAAATATAAGTCAGCCGCCAATGATGCAACTGTCGTCATCTTCCAACAAACACGCTGAAACATCGTTTCAATATAAGTCGGCAACCATGCACATTTAGGATCGGTATTAACTAGTGTAACTGTCGCTACACCAACTGGAATAAACATTCCCTCTGGCACCGCACGAATTTCCAACGGTAAATAACCATCATAGTTATCTAAAATATACTCCCAACGTTCACGTTCAAAGCTAAAACCCTGCTCGCGTAATTCACGTTCAGCCTCATCTAACATCCACGTTTCTACTCGCTGGCTAAGATATTCACGAATTACATACTGCGGCCCCATCGATTTAATTACATTGGTGTATCTGTTACCACGGCGTGGCACAATTGTTGAAAATATATATTGAGTGCTCTCTGGCAACATACTGCCATGATCATTTTTATATGAGTCAATGTCTAAAATGATATTTCGCGCGAGGCTATTATTCATTATAATTTCTTACCTTAAAAATTTGAAATTGGTCATGATCTATCCTCACATAATTGGTGTGATTAATTCTAATCATAACTCAAAAAAGTATTAACTTTGATTTTACCAATGATATTGATAAATCAACCAAGCGACATTGCATAACTCAACAAATTCATGTCTAAATACACTGAATTATACAATGTAAAAATTTTATATTACTAATTGACTCTACAACTAAAAGAGACAATTAACCTAAAACTACCCACCCAAAATAACGAGGTAATTTATCCAAAAATCTCGGTAATTAAGCATAACGCAAACGTAACGCATTAAAAATTACCGTTAGTGAAGATAAACTCATTACAACACTAGCAATAATTGGATTTAACTCAATATGCCAGAATGGATATAAAACCCCAGCAGCAACCAACACCGCCAATGAATTATAAATAAACGAACCAAACAAATTTTGTCGCATATTTAGATTGATCTTACGGGCCAAATTTAGCGCGATTGTAACACCACTGAGAGAATCACGCATTAAAGTAATTGCCGCACTATGCATCGCAATATCCGTACCACCACCAATTGCAACCCCTAAATCAGCCTGAACTAAACTCGGAGCATCGTTAATACCATCACCAACAAAAATCACTTTTTGATTCTCAGCTTGCAATTTTTTAATTAGAGCTAATTTATCATCAGGTTTACAATTAGCATAAACCTCACCAATTCCAACTTGAGCAGCGATATTTTCTGCCGAAGCTTGGTTATCGCCAGTTAACATAATCACTCGTAAGCCATTTTGCTTAAATTGCTCAATTGCCGCCGGCGAATCAGGTTTAATACTATCGGCAATATCAATTCGCGCTAAAAGCATTGTACCTTGAGCTAAATAAATCTGGCTATACGAATTTTCAACAAGTAAATCTAAATTAACTCGCGCAGTTTCACGTATCCATGCAGCTGAACCAGCACTATAAACTTTGCCATTTATTTCACCACATACGCCGCTACCACTAATTGACGCAAAATTATCTACTGGTAAAACTAAACCTAATTCCGCACAATAGGTAACCACTGCAGCAGCCAAAGGATGCTCAGAATTTATTTCCAAAGCATGTAAAATTGGCAAAACATCTTCGCGTAAATAATTCTTGGCAAAAGTTACAGCTATCACTTGCGGTTTACCTAAAGTAATTGTGCCAGTTTTATCCAGTACCACCACATTTAACTCTTCAACCATGCTCAAACAACTAGCATCGCGAATTAAAACTCCTTGACTAGCACCACGTCCAACTCCAACCATCAGTGCAACAGGAATTGCCAAACCAACGGAACACGGACAAGCAATTAGTAGCACCGTCATAAATACTGCAATTGCATGGTAAAATTGATTTTCAGCGGCAAATAAATACCAAATTAAACCACTGGCAAGTGCAATAAAAATTATACTCGGCACAAAAACTTTAGCAACTTGATCAGCTAATTTAGCTAATTTGGGTTTAGATAGTTGTGCCGTTTTCACCAAATTAATGATTCCTGCTAAGAGCGTATTTTCACCAATTTGGGTAATCTCAAAGATAAATGCACCGCTCGTATTGATTGATCCACCAATAATTTTGGCACCAACTTCTTTACGCACCGGCAAAGGCTCACCAGTTAGCATCGACTCATCTAAATATCCAGCACCAAGAGTAATTAATCCATCAGCTGGAATCTGCTCACCTGGACGAATTTTAACCAAATCACCTGTACGCAGCAAATTAGTTGCAGCCAGCCGCTCTACTCCATCAATCATCAATGTAGTTTCTAAAGGAACCAGCTGAGTTAACGCTTTAATTGCAGTAGTAGTGGAAGTTTTGGCTCTTTCTTCAAGATGAGCCCCAAGGTTGATTAATCCAATAATAATCAATGCTGATTCAAAATAAACATGCTGCATTATCGCCATTTTACTAAAATGACTCAAAAACACAATTCCAGTAGAATAAAACCAAGCTGAACTAACGCCGAGCAAAATTAAACTATGCATATTAAAGTTTAAAGTAATTAAACCATTCCAACCGCTTTTGATAATTTGACCACCAACGCCACAAATAATGAATAAAGAAGCTAGCGCATAAAATAAACCTAAGCCAAATCCAGCGATGGTTTTAAAATCAAACATCAAAGCAGGCAGCATACCTAAGGTCATCAAAAGCATGCCACTAATTAGCGGCATACCAACACTTAGCCATAAATTACTCTGTGATTCAGAAACGGATTCAAGGCTCGCACCAAAACCAAGCTTGCTAACTTCAGCTATGACCAGCTCATCTAGTTTATCCTTGGAGTACTCAACCAATAACGTTTTACCCAGTAAATTCACCTGCGCACTAGTAATGCCAGCTATTTGATTCAATTTAGTTTGAATTTTGCCGACACATCCAGCACATTTGACTTTTTGCAGATTAAATTCACTGCTTAGCATTATTTTTTCTCGATCAATTTCAAAGATTGTAAAATCCGTTCAGCAACTTTACGGTCCTTACCTTGATATGGATAAGTATGAATATGAATTGCTGGATTAAAATTTAATTCAATCAACGCATAATTATTTTCAGGATACGGATTTTTAATATTACGAATTATCATATCCACACCACAGATCGCAGCACCAACACTCTCTGCTGCTTTAACCGCAATCCGCTTATAAGCTTTAGGCATTATATCGGTATAATCAATTGAATCACCACCAGTTGAAACATTTGAATTTTCACGCAAAAATACTTTTTGTCCAGCACTTGGCACCGAATCAAAATTTAAACCTTGCTGCCCTAAGAACATTGCCTCCACCACACCCAGCTTAATTTTTTCTAACGGTGTGACATAACCACTACCACGTAATGGATCAAGGTTTTTTAGATCAACTAGTTCACGAATACTCATCACGCCATCGCCAAAAACATTGGCAGGTTCACGATTTAAAATCGCAATGGTTTGCCCATCAATCACAAAGAAACGATATTCTTGCCCACGTACAAACTCTTCCACCAAAACTTTTTTATCATGGCTAAATGCCATCTCTAAACCCT